>JAEEGL011228148.1_pt1 | contig 180262 bp, 139 predicted proteins | sample 9134231 | NCBI WGS metagenome assembly JAEEGL01 (sample SAMN16246548, study PRJNA631951) | gut metagenome | biome: gut microbiome; feature: rumen; material: fiber-attached | host: Bos | place: Iran: Karaj | collected 2018-10 | reverse complement strand
AATTGTGACTTAGAGCACGGAAAGATTAGGATTGAGCGTATGTGCGCCTTGATTCTTTGAGCAAGAGGTCCAATTCGGGGCAATTTGTCACATTTTTATCTCGACTGGCTTATAAATCCCCAATTTTTATCTAAATTTGTATGCGATGAATGATTTAGTGATATCAAGTTTGCAAAACCCTAAGGTGAAATGGGTGCTACTCCTTCAGCAGAAATCTTCTGAAAGAAGAAAACAGGGATTGTTTGTCGTGGAGGGAGTTCGGGAGATCATGCATTGCTTAGAAGCGGGATTGGCTATTCACACACTCTTTTGCTGTCCGTCGTTGTATGACCATTCCAATGTGCAGAATCTTTTGGATCATTTGAACTCGGAGGTGGAAAGGGTGGAGGTGACTCCGCAGGTGTATGAGAAAATGGCTTATCGGGGGACTACAGAAGGGGTCCTGGCTGTGGTCTGGACAAAGGCGTTACGTCTTGATGACTTGCATTTGAACAGCTCACCGCTCATAGTGGTGCTGGAAAGGGTGGAAAAACCTGGCAATTTAGGGGCGGTGCTAAGAAGTGCGGATGCTGCAGCGGCTGATGCCGTGATAATCTGTGATCCCTTGACCGACATCTATAATCCCAACCTGATACGTAGTTCCATAGGTGCTGTTTTTACGGTGCCATGTGTGGCATGCTCTTCGGAAGAATGCGTGGCTTTTCTTAAAAAACGAGGAATTCAGATTCTAACAGCACAATTGCAGGACTCTCACCTCTATTATCATACGGATATGAAAAAGCCGACGGCTATTGTCATGGGGACAGAGTCGACCGGGCTGACAGACATCTGGAGAGAAGCTGCTGATGCGCATATCAGAATACCGATGAACGGGAAACTTGACTCCCTGAATGTATCGGTGAGTGCGGCGATCTTGCTCTTCGAAGCGGTTCGTCAAAGAACATCTTGACTTGTTTCTCTTCTCTTTCAAAAAAAACAAATAAAAAGAGCACCCCGAAAGGTGCTCTTTTTATTGGGAGAAGTTGGTTACATGCCTGTCCAGTGTAGGAACCAGTTGTCTTGATTGGTCAGGTCGACCTTGATCTCGCTTCTCACGGCATCCACATTTTCTTTTCCACGACGCAGGTAGATCCGGTCGGCCAATGCCTGACCAGGATTGGGCTGGCGGTATGCCCAGCGCATCAAGTCGTAGTAACGGATGCCTTCAAAGGCAAACTCAAGCGCGTCTTCGTTGATGATCAGCTCATCCACATACTTTTGGAAAGTGGGGGTTTGTTCCTCCTCAGTCAGCAATGTGTCTACGGGAAGGGCGTAGAATTCATTTAGTGGCGTATAGCCTGATCCACGGCTGTGAATACCTATGGTGTTGATGACACCGGGGATCTGAGTAGGTTGTTGACTCAACTTCGGGGAGAAGTATTCTGGATCCATAATACCATAACGGGATGGTGGGAAATCAAACTGGCTGATCCAAATGGAGTCTCCCTCTGAATAGTAGGGATAGACGTCGTACTCCAAGACTTGGTTAGTAAGACCAGAAGACAAGATGGCAAAAGCCATGCGGGGATAACCTGCCATATTCAGTGCCTCTGCCATACGGAGATATACCATCATTCTACGGTAGATATGTACGTTGCGGGTCTGATACTTATAGATGAAGTCGGTCTCCACGCGTTGGTTGCTGTTGTTGTATGTCCATCCTTCTCTCCACATTTCGCTCAAACGGAGATCACCTGTCATATGCTCAGTAAGACCTTTTGGGGCATAGGTGACAATGTAAGTCTCGGGATCGACCATGCAGTGCTCTTGTGATTCTGATATCTCGATCATACGGTTGGAAGGTACTAGACTGGATTGGTAATCGTTTTCTTCACGGGAATTGAAGATGTTACGCAGTTCACTGTAGTTTCCTTCTGCACGGATGGAGTCGCCGGGAATCATTGTGATCAGCTCTGTGTTGTTATTGTAGGTCTCAGTATAGAAATTCCGGGTCAGGTTATCATATTCCGAGGGGCTACTCCACGATGTCGTTCCTATTGGCCATACAAGGCGACCTGCGGACGTCGGATACGTGGAATTGTCACCATTGCGCTCTGAGATGTATTTGTAGTAACGAAGGGCGGCATTCTTATACTGCTCTTTGTCACCTGTGAGACTGGCCATCCACAGATACATGTCACCCAAGACAATGTTGATGGGGAAATAGAAGAAATTTGAGTTGGTATTGCGGATATCACCGTAATTGGGATACTCTCTTCCATAACGTTCTGCTAGGGGCAACAGGTCATTGATGAAGTACTCACAGATAGCGCGGATGGTGGCCTTAGGATAAGCTTGCTCGGAAGCTTCTTTCGTCAGGATGGGCTCCGTGACAAAAGGCACTGTACCATAGTTGAGGGCTAACTGCAGATAGGTCCAGGCACGGATGGCTTTCACTGCAGCATATTCGGCCATGAAAATATATTCGTTACGGTTGTCACGCAAGGAGGTGTCTGCTTTCGCGATGTAGAAATTGCAATTGTTGATGATGGCATAGTAATCGCGTGGAGAATTATACATGTTGTCGTCTCCAACGTTGAATTCTGCTACGTCGCGAAGGTCACTGCTGGCGGTTGTCGTCACATTGACCAAATCACCTCTTGCCTCTCCAAGAATAATCGTGCGGTCGGCGATGGCTTGAAGTTTGTTCATGATGCCGGTCACACCATAAATCTGGTCGGACTCTTGATTGATGGTCCTGTCATCGGCATAGATGATATGGTCTGATTCCTGCTCAAAGAAATCGGCACAGCCGCTGATGACAAATACCATGAGGGTCGCACTGAGATATATAAAGAACTTTTTCATAATCTTGATGTCTTTTGTAGTTATCATGATGTGAAATTAGAGGTTGACTTTCATTCCTGCGACAATCGAACGGCTTTGTCCGATCAGTCCTAAGTCGATGCCTTGACCGATTACTGCATTCGTCATCGAGAATTCGGGGTCGGTGCCAAGATACTTCGTGAAGGTCAACAGGTTGTTGCCTTGAATCCAGAATTGTACACCTTGGATATACTGTGACTTGAGGGGTAACTCATAACTCAAGGTGACGCTCTTCAGACGTAAGTAACTGCCGTCTTCTATCCAGCGGTCGCTGAAACGGGAGTTGCCCATCGGATCCTGGAAGGCGATACGGGGAATGTCCGTCTGTTGATTTTCTACCTGCCAACGACCGGTAAGGGCGGTCGTCTGATTCAAGAAGCGTGAACCGCTCTCAGCTTGCTGACGCATATAGTTGAAGACATCATTGCCCACAGCATAGTTGAAACGTACATCCAATTTGAGGCGCTTCCAACTGAGGGTGGTGAAGATGTTGCCATAGAAGTCGGGGTTGGGATCGCCGATAATGGTCTGGTCACGCTCGTCTATGCGGTTGTCATTATTGAGATCTGCAAATTGGATATCGCCTGCCTTGAAATAGGTCTTGTCGACACCATTATTCTCAAGGATATACAGGTTGGCGGCTTCTGCTGCCTCTGTGGTGGTGAGCACACCCAATGACTTGTAACCATAGAATTGATTGACGGCTCCTCCTATCTGGGAGCGGATGGTCGCACCATAGAGAGAGTTGTCGAGATACGACTTGCCGTCTGACAATGCAGTGATCTTGTTCTTGTAATGACCGATACTGCCGCCTACTTCCCATTGCCAGTCTTTCAAGGCTAATACCTTTCCTGTCAATGTGACATCGAAACCGGTATTCTCCAATTTACCGCCGTTACTCCAGTTCTTGTCAAGTCCTGACATGAACCCCAGCGACTGATGCATCAGCAGGTTGGTTGTACGGCTGTTGAAATAGTTGAAAGAGAGACCGATACGGTTGTTGAGCCAGATCGACTCAAAACCGATGTTCCAACGGCTTGTCTTTTCCCATTGAATTTTAGTGTTGCCGATCCCCTCGAGCGTAAGTCCGGCAATCGCATGAAGGAACTGATTGGCACGGAAGTAACTGCGGGCCACGTAGTAGTCGATGTCATCATTGCCGCTAATGTCATAACCGGCTGTCAGACGGAGGAAACTGATGGGCTTCACCTTGGCAAGCCATGGCTCGTTACTCATAACCCACGATGCCTGCACACCAGGGAATATACCCCATGCGGCATCAAGCATGTTGATGTCACCACCATCTTTTCCAAAGCGGGAAGATCCTTCCATCGTCAGGTTGGCTTGCAGGAAATAACGGCTCTTGAAATTGTAGGCGGCTTGGGCATACCAGGCAATGGAATTGTAATCATCATTGGCTCCCACATCCTCCACATTCTTCAAACTACTGCTCATAAAAGGTGTCTTGTCGTTACCGGTGTCGTAACCCAACTGTGAATTAAACGTGTAGCTCTCCCAGTTGATACGTGCGCCGGCAAAGACATGCACGTCATGGGCATTGAAACGCTTGTGCCAGTCGATACGGGTGTCGCTCATCACGGAATTTTGTTTCGAAGCAAGTGAACGGACCTCATTCGAGCGGAAATCTCCGATACTGGTCACATAATAATAAGGTGTACCATTGATAGGGATGTAGAACATCTCATTGGTGTTCACCAGATTGTAGCTGAAATGCTCGCTCAAATGCAGGCTGGGACTGAATGTCCACGTTGGAGTGAACGTCAGGTTCAGCATCGAATTCTCAAAGTGGTTCTTGTTCTCAGAATCACCGTATTCGTTGATAGCGGCTGGATTACCTAAACGCCAGTTGTATCTGTAGTAATCGGCAAGGGCTTCATCCAGATAACTCTCTTCGTCGATGTCGAAGTGGGAGTCGCTCAATATACCACGACCGTAACTGTAAGGACTCAGGAACGGGCTCTTCACGTAGGCCAGGAAGGAGGGACTCGTTGGAGTGCCTTCATCGTAATTCTCTGGAGCACCGTCATTACGGATATTGCGTGTCGTATTGGCAAAAGAGGCATCGAAGCGGATGTCAAGGCGCTTAAGCAGTTTGATATCAGTGTTGAAACGGATGTTGATCCTACCCATATCATTATATTTCAGATTGCTCTGCTGGTTGACATATCCGAGCGAAAGGTTGTAGCTGGCGATGTTGTCACCTCCAGAAACGGTGATGCCGTAATTCTGCGTCATAGCAGTATGATAGACCAGATCCTTCCAATCGGTATTCTGATGGTACTGCTTGTAATAGTAATAATTGGGATCTTCATTCAGAAATTTAAACTTTTGAATGTGGGTGTTCGTGGTCTTCAGCAGCTCGGATGCGTAGTTTCTGTATTGATCGGCATTCATCATCTCCAGATATTTGGGCTCAAGCACCACACCGGCGGATACATTGGCCGTGATTCGGGTGGCCAACGATTTGTTGCGCTTGGTCTGGATGAGAATCACACCGTTTGCTCCCTTGGCTCCGTAGAGTGCGGTTCCATTGCGCATTACTGTCACCTTCTCAATGTCGGCTGGGTTGATGTTCGATAAAATATCGTTGAAGAAACCTTCATGAAGCACGGTGCGGCCATATTGTTGGTCAAATATCACATCATCGACAACAATCAGGGGTTGGGCATTGACGTTCAAAGAGTTGATTCCTTGGATAAAGATCACACTGCCGACACCAGGCATTCCGCTATGGTTGATGGTGTAGGCTTGACCGCCCAATTGCTTTTGCAACTCTTCTTTGATGTTGACTGAGTTCGTGTATTGGAAATCGCTGGCCTCATGGTCATTGCGGACATTGTATTCCTTATTGTAATCGGAGGTAAATGTCTTGGGATAGAGTTTGATATCGCGCTGGTCTTCCTCTTCGGTCAGACCCAACCTGACGGAATTGTAGTCTGGTGATACAACATAGATGGAGGAGGTGAAGACGGGGACTTTCAACTCGAAAGTACCGTTTTCGCGTGTGAGTGTGCTATAGCCTTCTACACCGTCGGCAGAGACAATGGCACCACCGATGGCTTGGCCGGTCGTGGCATCTAATACGCAACCAGCTACAAGACGGGTGTCATATTGCTTCCTTTTTTGTACGATCGTTTTAATGGTGTTCGCCTGAACTGGCGCCTCCTCATCTTCGTCATATTGGGCTGATGCGGTAGTAGGAAGTACCAACATCATACCCATGGCAATTAACAATTGACAATTAACAATTGACAAAAGGCTTTGCCATCTGAGAATGGATGTGATTTTATTCTTTTTCATCTTCTTCATAATTGTAAATTATTAATTGGATGGTTAGTCCTGATGAGGTTTCAGGATAATACAGTCGATGAGCATCGTCCTGTTGTGGGTGTTTCGCTTGATATCGGCATTCTTAACCTTCGTTTCCACAAACAGAGAAATCTGAGGCTTCTCTTCATACAGGCCATAGGAGCAAGTGGGGAATTTGAAGTTTTCTGCCAATAGAATATGATCTACGATATCGGGTTTGGTCTCAACCTCGCTTACCAACTCTTGCTTCACCTCATTTCCTTCCTGGTCATGATAATAGATAGAACAACCTAATTTGCACGGGAGACGCTGGTATTCTGAAGCATCGGGGTAGTAAGCCTGGGCTGGGGCTGTCACCAGGTAAATGTCATATCCCACATTGGAGAGCACGTCAGTAATGTTGAATCTCACCTCGTGATTCTTGTTGGCACGGGGCTCAAACTCGATGAAAGTATTATTGGATACCTGCCCGTAGAAAGGATTGTCAGAGGAAACGGTGCGCCTTTGGGGGACAACAGATTCCAACTCTCCTGTGGAGGCTGTATATTTAGAAACAATTTCCTGGATGGTCCCGTAATACTCGGATTCCATAATGATATTCTTCAGCACTGTCTCATCTTTGGCGAATTTCCACTCGTTGGCTTTCATCATCGTTCCGTTACTACATGGAATAGAGATCGTCCCGTTGAAAATACCATTGGCGTCATAGGGCTTGTAATACTCATAATAATGAAGTGTATCGGCACCCCATTCCCCGCGGCGTGAGTTATACCGCAACACGCAGTTGGTCGACATGGCGGAGTCTTGAAGGGCGGCATCAGAGTTGAACGTCCTGCTGAAGATGGTGCCCTTCATGATGGCCAAACGGGGATTGGTGTAAACCAAAGAGTCACGGAATTGAACCTTATTGTCATAATTGAAGAAGGTGGTATATTCTTCTAACTTGTTGCGCCATACTTCATTGGTGGGGGCCACCATCAGATAGGTACTGTCTTCATCATTGAGATACGCTTTAAGGAAATTGTATTCAAACAAATCGTTTTGGAGATAGAACACAGAGTCAAGATAGACGGTCTTGCCATCTTCAATTCCGCCAATAACACTACTTCCTGCGCTGAACTCATAGCGGAAGAAACGTTTGTCATACATAAATTGGCGCAGACTGTCAAGATCTGGATCCTTTTTGATATACTCAAACAGGTTGGGGAAGAATTTTACCTGGTCGTTGACAATAAACAACACACCATTGTCGTAAAGCTGATTGGATTTCGCTATATGGGCATCGCCTATCTGGGTCGGAGTAAGTCGCAGATATTTGCCATTCATCATCACGATGGAGTCATTGCTCTTGGATGAGACGGAATGGTTGTATAGTGCAACGTGGTTATGGATGAATTCTTTGAAAGTGGATATGTTGCCTTCCACATTCTCAGAATCCTTTTCCTTATTGTAGGCTGCGATAAGGGCGTTGGCCTCTTCTGCGCTGAAACAGTTGTTGGTGGGCGCAAATACCGTGAACACCTGGTTGCCGCCTAATGACTTGTCGAAACCACATGCCTTGATCACATTCGCAAAGTTGCTCAGCTCACTGTTGCTGGAAATGGCATCCCATAATGTATTGAGATTGGAACCTGAGTCGTTATAGCCGTGCTTCACATCGTAATGGTCGTCCCAAGTATCGGAGCACGACATCAGTGTGAGGGATGCCATCGCAATCCCCAACACTGCTGTATAGATATATAATCGTTTCATAAATCGTCAGTATTATGTGTTACTTTTTTGTGATGATTAGAGATCGTCTTCCATATCTCCTTCTCCATCAACACCATATACACTCTTAGGCACAAGCTCCAAATAGTCGAGCATAAACTCATTGTTGTTGCCTTGCTTACCGTCAGAGGCTACGCGGAAGCGGATGTAGTGATCTTTCGTCGCATCCATGTAGGTTTGGCAAAGGATGCGGCGGTAGGTACGCTCATTGCCTGCAAAATACGACTTCGTAGAAGTACTGAAGTGGAACAGTGAGCGTGGACTTCGGTAGGCACCGAGGTTCTTGAGCACTTTCTGCTCTTCTGCTTTCTCTTCGTCACTCAGCTTGTCGTATTCGGCAAGGGTCTCGTCAGACTTGAAGCGGTCTCCTAAGTACAAGTCGGAGTTGAGATACTTGGTCATGTCAAGGGGGATGCCTTGGGGAACACCATCAAAATATACCTGCATCACACCGCGGGTCTCGATGGCACAGAAGCCCAACCTGACCTGCCAATCTCCACTATACGGGATTGGGGGTAGACGGAAGGTGAAGTCATAGTCACCAAAGAGATTCCATTCGTCACCTTGCCATGACCAGAAGTTGATGTGGGGACGACGAAGAACCACTGAACAGTTGGAGAACGATACGCCATCCAGATAACCAAGCGGGAAGTAGAAGTTGCGGCCGTTCTTCGGGGTGGCTGAATCATCAGGATATCCCTGTGCATCATCCTGTTCGGGGTTTCCTTCAAATCGTAGGCCATTGGTCATCACTTCGGGGAATACGCTGGAGAAATCCATACGGATACGCATATTCTGTACTTTGTTCTGCACATCGTAGTTGAAAGCCACAAGATCATCCACATAGAAATAGTGACCATTGATACCATCGTGTATCACATCGCCTTCTATGGTCGCATCGATGCGGGAACCTTCTATTTGATAGGCGTCATCATAGCGGCGGTTGATATAGCGTTCGCCCTTAGTGCCTTCGCCCATCCATTTAGCAACTGTCAGCTTCTCCACCTTAATAAGGGTATGGGGCAACATGGTGTGGAACCAATCGACAGGATTAATCAGTGTCTCATCAAAGCCAAAGGCTCCTTTCACAATTCCGATATTGACATCCATGGGGGTCAGATCGGAGGTTCCGGCCACATAACGGGTCAGAATATGATACTGCATGAAGCGGTGGAGGGGGTTGATACTGTCGTTCAAGTGCTCAAAACTATGTCCTTCCTTGTCTTTATCTTGGGGATAGACAGGGTCGTAGAGCTCACAGGCAAGGTCGTAAAGTGCGCGGATGTCACCCTTGGCAATGCCATATTTCGACTCCAATACTTCATCGGGCTCCACAAACACGGTATAACCATATTTTTTCGTGTCTGGCACCCAGGCTACCTCGCTCCAGATGTGCGAACGATAGTAGTATTTGGGGTAGCTCTTATTATTGTAGTTCTCATCTTCCACTTTCATGATTTCACTGATCACGTCGGTTGCCAACAGGGCGTTGTAGAACGTGCTGATGCGGGGATTGTCGCGGAGAATGTCGGAAATGTAGTTGTTGGATTTCTCTATCACGCGGTCAATGGGTTGCATGACACCATTCTCCACCGAGTCGTCTTTCTGATCGAAGTAGATGTGAGACAGACCCTCAAGGAAGATGACGGCATTGTCGTCTTGGTCAAACCCGGAGGAGGTGGCGATGAAGCGTCCCAGCATGTTGGCTGTGGCAAGACGGTCCTGACTCATTTCTGAGGTGGTGTACATGTTGTTCACCAGATGGGTGCGGGCTATCGTGTCGCAGTCTGCATCCGTCAGGTCGCTCACACTCGTTTTTCCTCGGTTTTTCAAATATTCATTCACCGCATTATTGTTGGGAATGAAGCAGGTGAAATGACCGTAAGTGGAAAGAAGGTCCATCAGACCGGCACGCTCCACTATCGTGGTGAATTCACTATATTTCTCAGGGCGATTCTTGAGATAATCGCTCGCCATCTCACCCGTGAAGGTGTAAAAGTTCTCACTGTCTGGTTCATCGGAGCATGACGACAGTGACAGCATTGAAAAGGCGATGATGCCTGTCAAGGCCAATAAATGATATCTGATAGTTTTCATAATCGTATGTTCCTTTGTTTATTCATAACTGTCGTTTTCACCACTCTTGAAGGCTGGATTCTGAACCAACTTGGTGTTGATCTTGATCTCGTCACTATTGTAAGGCCAATAGATGGCATCCATCTTCGTCAGTTTGTTGGAGATGAGGGCAGATCCGGTGGATACCTTGTGCAATGCGGCGGAGATAAGCACCGAAGTGTTGCCGTCGCGACGGGCGCGACGCACCAGGTCAAACCAACGCTTACCTTCAAACATCAGTTCGCGTTGACGCTCTCTCAACACCAGTTCTTGCATCATCGCCTTGGTGACATAATCACTTTCAACCAAAGTGTCCTTCAGCGTGTTTTGGCAGATCGAACGCTTGTTGACGGCATTCACCAAATTGAAGGCTTGTGAAAGAATCGGACGGTTGAAGTCGATAGTGCCCTGGTCACTACCTTCCTGAAGTTGTTCTGCAAGGGCCTCGGCTTTCATAAGCATGATGTCGGACAAACGGTAGATAATCCAATTCGAACCATTTTGACCTTCTGGCCATTTCGTCAGATTTCGATCATCTTCAAGCTCTGGGGTTGTGGCCGTGGTCACGTCGATTGAGGTGTTCTCAAAAACGTATTTATAAATGGATTTGCGGTCAGTTTTACAATTATAATATAATCGGGAGTCCACTTTCTTGTTCTTGTCATCGAAAACCGTACGGCCACTGGTCTTCGCAATGTCATCCAATATGTAGTCTGAGGGTGCCATGTATCCGATATTCACATTAGAATTACCGTAGAATTCATTGATGGCTCCATTTTCCATCATACTGTTGCTTTGGGGACTATTGTTGAATACCAGCTGGAAAATAATTTCTTGCTGATTAATCTCACTCTCTGATTCGTTGACATTACCAAATAGATAATTGTAGGCTTGACCATATTCATTTCCTCCTCGTAAATTGCTCACAAGAGGGAAGCCATTCGTACGGTTGTCTTCATCATTTGCGGTCTCATAACGGGAATTGGAAGAATTTTTGTATTCCTCTGCCAATTTCTTTTTGGAGTTGATTACTTTGTCGGCATATTCAATGCAACGGCTGTAGTCCTGTTTCCAAAGATACATCTCACAGAGCATGGCATGGATGGCATCCTGGGTGATACGACCGGTCTGATAGATAGGGTACGTCACCGGATAACGCTTGATAGCCATATCCTTCACTGACTCCAAATCGTCGATCAGAGAGTCGAGCACAGCATTAAAGGGGGTAGCGGGAAGGTCCATCGGCTGATCGTCGTCAATAAATGCCTCGCGGGAGAAGGGGACATCACGGAACGCGCGGATCAGGTAGAAATAGGACAGGGAGCGCAAGGCAACCATTTCTGCAATGGTGGCATTCAATTCACTCACAGTATATCCTGGATCAATCTCGGCTACCTGAGGAGCATATTTCAGCACGGTGTTGCAGCGATTGATCACATTATAGAAGTCAACCCATGTCGTATAACCATTCTTGGCTGTAATATTCTCATTGAGAACATTGAGTAGGCTGGCATCATTGGTTGCATTGGTGCCTGCAGCGATGTTGTCACTGCGGGATTCTCCCCAAATGATCATACGGCTGATGCAACCTCTTGACTGCAAGGCGGAATAACAACCTGACACAATCACATCGACGTCAGCTTTCTCATTCCAGAATTGCTCCAGCACAATTTCATTGCGGGGCTCAATCTCCAGAAAATCTCCACAACTTGAAAGTAGTAGGGTTGTAACCAACAGGGTGGCTAAACCCTTCAATGTAAGATTTATATGTAGTTTTCTCATAATGATTTCGTCTTATTGTCTGATGGATAGTAGCGATTTAGAAATCTACTGTAATACCAAAGGTGAAAGAGCGGGAGCGGGGAGTCTGGGCCCTGTCAATGGCTGGGGCATAACCACCGGCTGAGATGTCTGGGTCTACACCCGAATACTTCGTAATGACAAACGGGTTGTTCGCACTCGCATAGAAGGAAACCTTGTTCATACCCAAATATTTCAGGTATTTCGACTTCAGGGTGTAAGACAACTGGGCATATCCCATACGGAGATAGCTGCCGTCTTCCACAAAACGGTCGCTTATCAATGCATTATAGTTGGATTGGTCGCCATACATCGCACGTGGTATTGTGGTCACATCGCCTTCCTTGCGCCAACGGTAGTTGACGGCCTGGCTCTGGTTGTTGTTGCTGAACATTGACTCAGCATTCAGACGGGCAAGGTTGATGATCTTGTTGCCAGTACGGTAGGTGAACTGGGTGGTCAGACGCCAATCGCCATACATGAATGTGAAACCGAAACCACCGGTGAGTTTAGGCAATGAACTGCCCAGATAGACAATGTCAAGAGCGTTGATCTGACCGTCATGGTTGATGTCCTCATACATGGCGTCACCACCACAGAAACGGTAGTCCTTGCCGGTTCCGTCGTTGGTGTAGTTATACATCATGCGGACTGGCTTGCCTTGGTAATCGCGAATAATCTCGCCGTTCTCGTTGAGGGCCACAGGAGCGGTCTTACCACTCTTGATGAATTCCTGCTGCTCGGCATCACTCATGTCGGCAAATGTGTTGTAATTGTATTGGTAAACACCTTTGTAACGGAAACCGTAGATGGAACCAAGTGGGTTGTTCAACTGCACTCGCTGTAAGGTCTCGCCATTGGCATAACCGAAAGTGGAGTTGTAGTTCTTAAGCACAAATTCATCCATCTCGAGCACTTCGTTGCGGTTGTTACCCAAGTTGACATTGATGTCCATCACAAATTTACCTGCCTTGATCAGACGGTTGGAGTTGATATGGAACTCCCAACCGGTGTTACGCATCTTGCCGCTGTTGCGGTAGGGCACACTGGTATAACCGGTGTTGGAGGGGATGCGGAAACCTGAAATCAGCATGTCGGTGGTGGTACTGCGGTAACCCTCGATACTCATCGTCAGTCGGCCGTCTAAGAAACCGAGGTCAACACCCACGTTGTAACTCGACATGATTTCCCAACGGAGATCGGTCAGGCGGATGTTGTCGGGACGCATAGCTGACATATCCAAATAACGGTCGCTGGTTCTATATTTGGAAGTATAAAGGTAATTCTGGCCGGGCTGGTTACCTACACGACCCCAACTGGGACGGATGGCAAACATCGACAGCCATTTGCGTGACCATTTCATCCATGGCTCATCACTGATGATCCATTTCATGGAGACTGAGGGGAAATAACCCCAACGGTTATTGGGACCAAATTTCGTCGTACCGTCTGCACGGACCGTAAAGTCGGCAATGTAACGCTCCTTGTAAGCATAGTGAGTGGAGAAGGTGTAGTAGAGAGAACGCCATTCACTGAAGCCTGATGAGAGACCGGTGATGCGACCACCGGCATCAGGAGTTGTGATGCCGCCGGAGGGGTTGCCGGTACCTTCTGTTCCCTGGTTGTTGGAAGAACCGGAAGTCAGCTCCATTCGGATAAGAGACATCAGGGAGTGATTCTTGTTCTTGAAGGCGGGGATGAAGGTCAGCGTCTGCTTTGTGTTGAGTGATACACTCTTCGAGGAACCGGCATAGCTGTTGTTGACACCTTGATTCCACGTCTTCGTAGTCAGTTCTTCTGGATAGAATCTGTCGTCATACTGGTTGTAGATACTCATGTAGACTGATCCACGCCAGTTGAGCTGGGTATGGTCAAAGTCAGTACCCAACAACTGGTAGTTGATGACCAACTCAGGTGACATATCATAGGTGCGGCGATTGTTCTTGGCCATATAGGCGGAGGCAACTGGGTTGACAAGGTCTTTCTGGTTGCCGTTGAAAACTTCTGAGGCCGACTGCAGCATACTGTAAAAGACGGGGGTGTCGGCACCAGTTTTGGGATCTTGCTCGTAGATACTCATATTAGGCATCTTCCTTAGGGAGATGGAAAGCAAGTCGTCGTAGTTCATCTGGTTCTTGGTATAGGTGAGCGCAAAGTTGGTACTCACCATGATGCGGCGGCTGATGTTGTAGTCAAGGGCCACACGCGTGGAGAAACGGTTCAGTTTCTGCTGGATGATGGTTCCTGTCTCATGGTCAAAACCGCCACCAATACGGAACGAGGCCTTTTCACCACCACCACTCACCGTGACGTAATGGTTCTGGCGAAGACCCCATTGCGTAACGGCATCACGCCAGTCGGTGTTGTTGTTGTATTGCTCGTATTCTGAGAAGGTGGGATCGTAGTTGATTTCTGGCACATTGGCTGAGGCGTTGTCATCCTGGGAGGGATTGAAATACGACTCTTTCAGCAACATGGTGTAGTCATCACCGCTCAGCAACTTGTAGCCTTCAGGAAGATAGGTGCCGGTAAGCTTTAGTGAATAGGTCAGCTTTGGAGGGCCTTGCACACCACGTTTGGTGGTGAGCTCGATCACACCATTACCACCAAGTGAACCGTAAAGGGCGGTGGCGGCGGCATCTTTCAGCACATTGATGCTGGCGATATCCTCTGGGTTGATATTCAGCAACTCAGCAAATTTCTCATTGTTGGCTGAAGCCAAATCAAAGTTGTCAAGATTCACCTCGCGGATGTTGCTGTCGACCACAATCAGCGGGTTGGCGTTGGTCAACGTTGAAAGGGAGGAGGCACCACGAAGACGCATGGTGGAACCAGAACCAAGGTCTCCTGAGTTACCGATGACGTCGAGACCTGCGATTCTGCCCTGTAGCACCTCGTCCACTGAGGTGATACCCAGACCTTCAAATTCTTTCATGCTCAGTTTCTGAGTGGCGGTGGATAACTCGCGCTCAGGAATAGGAAGGGAGTTGCCGCGGGCACGACGCTTTGACACAACGGTGACTTCCTGAAGAGAGGTGGCGGATTCCATCTTGATGTCATAGACGGTCTTGTTGATGGGAAGCACCACATTCTTCATTCCCACATAGGAGAAGCGGATCTTGTCCTTGGTGTTCTGGATCTTCATGGTGAAGTTACCGTTCAGGTCGGTAACAGCACTCTCTATGATACGGCCATTGGCGTCAATCTCACAGACGGTGGCACCAATCAATGGCTCCTGATCATCACTGACAGTACCATGGACAGAGGTGATCTGTGCGCTGACTGTCAATGTCAATACCTGGAGCAATAGGGTCAATATGATGATTCTGAGTTTTCTCATAACTTATTTCCTCCTTATCTTGTCAAGTTGTTCTTTCCATGGGATCAGCGGCTCAGCCAACAGACAACCGTCGATCTGATGCACGATGGCGTCGGATGCCATGAATGTTGTGGTACTGTTACCGCCAACCGCACCATTAAACCAGTAGTCACGGCAGATCTGGTTGTAGAGTTTGCCTTCAGCATCTTGGATGACATGACGCACATTTCCCATATTGTCGGTGATGGTCAGTTGATTGCCTGTGCCGTCAGAAGTAAGAGGATAGAAACGTCCGGTCTCTGGATTACGGAGCATGCTCTCGTAGATGTTCACGTAGCTGCCGTTCTCGGGAGCCATATTGATGGCAACGGAGTGGTCTTGCACATGATAACGCACGAAGTTGACGATGATTTGTTTGAGCACTTGCTGGGCGCTGTCTGCCAGTTCCGCTGTGCCCCATACCTCATCTGTCTGAGCTTCATAGTCTTCCCATGTGGGAAGATAACCGTCATCGATCAAACGTTGGATTGACTCGTTGGTCGGAACATAGACTGTGTAGTTATAGTTGTCGAACAGACGGAAATTCTTGCTTCCCACGTCTGTCTGACCTGCATTGTAGTTGCCGGAGAGTTTCACACCGAGAAGATCACTGGCATCGTCGTTGATCAGTTCGAGGAAGTTGGAGAAGCGGGGATCATTATTGAGCACCATGAAGAGTGAGCGCTGCGAGGGCAAAGGCATTCGCTCGTTGAGCTGATAGGAATAACCATTTTCCTTCTTATAGATCTCATTGTCGTTCACAGCCAACTGTTTGTTTCCATGTTCAATGTCCCAACCTCCAGAGAAGGCTACTCGACCGTCAGGGGTACGCGTGACGCGGAGAAGTGTGCCACCCTTAGACTTGTAGTATTCGTGCCCATCTCTCACGTCACCAACGATGATCAGCTGGTCCATGAGGAATTTCAGACGGTCTCTGATGACTGCACTACCCACGGTGGCCTGGGTGCGAACTCCTTGTTCAATCGTTCCGATAGAGTCCACCGTACAACCATAGCGGCGTGCCTGCACACGTTGGTCGAGGGCTTTGGAGGCATCGTAATAGAATTCTATCTGTGAAGGGGACTCCAGACCTGTCTCATTTTCTGTCTTGCCGTAGAATACGGGGTCAATATACCATTTCATGGCTTCATTGGTCGGAAGAAGCAGACTATACTGTGAATCCATGGAGAGCAGGTAGGGAAGGAAGTTGAGCTCATCAATAGCCCAATAGATGACGTTCATCGTGGAGGCATGAGCCAAAGCTGGGTAGGCGACAGAAGCGTATTCTGCAGGAGTAAACACTTTGTTGACCATATAGACCACACCATTGCATCCCATGAAACAGGAGTCGATGTCGGCGGTGGTGATGCCGAGGGGGATCTTGGCATCGTTGAGCACATGGTCAAATTTGGAGGGCACAGCCTCGGTAAAGGTCGGAAGCATATTCACATTGATGAGCTTGGCGAGGGTGGCATCGGGGATGCTGTCCCAGGTCACATATTCTGTCTGCAAATCCTTACCGTTGCCGTTCCACCACTCAAGAAGGGCTTCGTTGGTGGGAACAATCATGGCGCCTGCGTCGTAATGCAGGTCGTAGTTCATCGTATTGGTGTACATATAATGGTTCCATCCTGGATCAAAAGACAACAGGGCTTTCACGGTCTCGCCATTGGGATCTTCCGTGTTGGCATCACTATCATCGGGGGCGTCACGTTTTGAAGACAACTTGCTGAAGTAGCGCAAAACGTAGACAGAATCATTCCTGTTGTACAGACGGTTGTATTCCTTGCTGCCTGCATCATAGTAATAGGGAGCAGAGAAACGGTCTACCAGATGAGACCACAATGACATTTGTGGATGACTGCGGATGATTTCAGCCATGTTGGGGGATGACTCAATCACACCGTCAACTTTCTGTATATAACCGTTTTTGCAAGTGATGTCTCGCTCTCCCACACGCTGACCGTTCACCCAGGCTTCTGAAATAGAATTGGCCTTGTGGTTGGTCAGAATGCTCAGATCCTCATTCGTGATGTTGTAGTAATGCATGAACTTCGGTAAGAAATGGATCATCGGAGCGGAGGTGGCATCCTTGAAAATGGGGATCGACTGACCGGCTTCCTTGAATCGCTGCCAAGCGGGAGTGTTGGGCATCTCAGTGGGTTTCATCACATAGACGGAATCGTAGATAGATGCTGCGGTCTCACGCCGCATGCAAAGACCTTCCATCGGTGGAGTGCCGCTCACATTCGACAGCAACTCAATGAGATAGGCATTGTTGACCATCGAATTGTTGAGGAGCAACTTCTTCTGTGCCAAAGACAATTGGTTGTAGTTGCTCACTCCCCATGAGTTGTGGCCAAACCAGGCTGTGAACGCCGAGTCATTGGCCGCAAACAAGGTCTTTGAACCTGTGTGGCTCAGCACCTCGGTCTGGCCCAGGTCATCAATCAGGCGTAGCATGGTAGAGTAGTGACCGTCGTTCTGCAACTGCTCATAAATGGAGTTGCCCAACCAAGAGGGCTGACCGGTCAGCAGATACTCGTCTTCACAAGACTGCATCGACCAGGCTCCAATAAGCAGACCACAACAGGTCAAAGCCGTCCGTGTCAAACGCTTGAGTGACTTGTGTTCTTGCTTTTTAACTTTCATAGTCTTTTGTTATTAGGATTGAATTTGATGTTTCGTTATAAGGGTGTCAGTGTATATGGTTAATAGTTATTTAGGATATTATATATTAATAAGGTGTGTTCTTTTTGACTTCTTCAGACTTCCATGATTTCGGATGGCTTTCATTTCCCTCAAGAAATGCAAGCTGTCCGCTGAGGTGTTCAGAATGGGCTGACATAAGTGTGATAAGAACAACTTTATTGGGTAAAAGGTCAGATAGTAATGATGAATAATGAAAATTATATAGTTGATGGTTGGAAATTTGAAACAAAGGAACCGGTGGACAGGCTTTTAACCTGCCACCAGTTCCTTGTTCTTTAGTTTGAATTGACAATAGATGTCATCTTCATTCGATCTTGATGCTTACTTCAGACTGACTTTTCTCACTCTGGTAGTACCGTCGTTCAGTGTCTCACGAACGATGGTGATACCTCTTTGCAGACCGTTCACACGGGTTCCGTCTACTGAGAAGAACTCGGCGCTGATAATGTTGCCAGCACTGTACTCATCGATACCAAGGGCATTGCCGCTGGGCTCGAGAGAGCTGTTCTTACCATAGTAGAAGAGTTGCCAGTTGGTCCAAATGGTCCAGTCGTCGGTAATTTGCTGGTCTTTCTTAAGACCAATGGTCAGCTTACCTTCTGCACCAACTTTCACAATCACGTTGTTGTCGATATACAGGTCAGCGGCAAATGCGTCACCGGCAGTGGTCATTGAGTTGGGAACTGCCAACAGATCTTCCTCAGAAGCCCATACCCAACCATCGGAGAGGGCTTCGAGTGTCATGGCTTGTGAGGCAAGACGTTTCATCGGGGTGCTCACAGTCTCTTCGCCTGCAGTGGCATAGAGGAATGCGTTGTTGTTGGCATCGGGATTCTCTTTCCATGATGTGTAATCAACACCAGCGTTACCGGCACGATAGAAACCGGTCACAGACACTTTGTAGGTTCCTTCGGGAAGACCCTGGAGCAACTGGAAGTAGTCGAAGGTGGTGTTGAACTTCTCAGCGTCGTTGGCTGTTGCATTGACAGCAGCACCGCCGGTCCAACCCTCATCGGTACCGTCTACATAAGCCGGGTTGATGATGATGGTGGTACAGTTGATAGGATTAGAATCGCTGGCTGTTTCCATGTTCTGAGGAATACCGAGACGGTTGATCATGACGTTGATCTGGTTGATCAGATCTTCAACGTCTGAGTCGTTGTAAGCGTGTGATTCCATACCGTCGTTGATGGCGGCGTTGAGGGCGATGGCCTCGTTCTTCACGCTCTGGGAGGCTACTGCGCTGCCGATAGCAGCTGCAAGCTTCTCATTGGCTTCCTGAAGTGTCTGGAAGAGCTTGGCTGAGTTGTTGACTGCTTCCTGAATGTCAAACAGTTTGGTAAGGGCTGCAAACATTGCCTCACCGTCATTGCTGTCGAGCACTGCCTTGGCTTCATCAAGAGCGGCAACAAGGGCTTCGTTCACGTCTTTACCGATAGGTGCGTTGAGGTGGGCCTCTGCATCAAGAATGGCTTGCTCAAGAACTGGCTTCACCACGTCGGCCTGGAAACCGCGATAGTAGAGATGGAAATCATCCCAAATACACCAGCTGTCGTTCAATTGGTTGGAAGTACCCTTCGCACCGATGCGGATCTGGTCTCCTTCCTGAGCCACCAGTCCGTATGCTGACTGAGTATACATGCCATGGTCAAAAGCAATGGCTGCACTGGCCATGTCGTTGGGGAAGTAGAGGGTTGTGCCATCTTCCAACTGCTCGCTCTGAGTACCTGTGCCACTGTAGAACTCGGCATCGGTAATCTGTACGGGATCACCATAGACGTTGGTGAACGGAGTAGTGTTGGCGTTCATATAGACAAACACCGGGCAGGTCTCCTTTGTGGTGTACTGCTCGCCATTCAGATATGCCTGATAAGCAGTACGGCCGTAACGGTAGAATCCCTTGACGGAAATCTCATACACACCCTTCGGAGCGCTCTTCACAACCTGATAGATGTCAAACTTGGCGTTGTTCCATGCCTCATAGCAGTGGTTGGTGGAGTTACCGCCGACACCTACGTTACCTCCGCTGGCTGCCTCTCTTTGCCAACCATTGGCAGAATTCTCGAAGTCGGGGTTCACCAGATATTTCTTGGTCACATCAGCACCTGGCTTGAGGTGTTGGTAAGCTTCCTTGATCATTTCTCTGATGGTGGCGATTTCTTCCTCCAGCTCCTCGTTGGTAAGTTCATGTTTGGCAACGACATCCTTAGAATCAAATTCTGCCCAGTCGCCTACGTCAACGGTGTACTCATCATCCAGATAGATATCGGTAGCGCAGTCAAGAGCCTCCTGACGGAGTGCTTGATATTCTTTCCACAGCTCGATGTTCTTCTCCAGATCAGCAAGGGCTGTTTGGATGTTGTTGATGGCATTGGTGATCTCTTCTTTGGTGTTAGCGTTATCAATAGCGCTCTTAGCTGCATTGTATGCATCCACATAGGATTGGGTCACAATCACATCGCCAAGATCACTGAAATCTTTCATGTTGCTCTTGTAAGAATCAAGCATGAGCCTATAAGCATCATCGCCATTTCCAAAATAGGTCAGAGAGAAATCATCGAAGATACTCCAGTCACCGCTATTGCCTTCATCCTTGCGGACACCAATCTTCAGATTGCCGTCTTTCACCAGAATCAGCACACCATTGTCGTTGCAATAACCGGCAGCGAAGAATTCATCTGCGGCTTCCATGTTGTTGGGGATAGAGAAGGTTTCGCCGGTTTCCTCATCGGTGGCAGTACTCCATGAGCCTGTTGTCATATTGGCTGTCAGACCGGCAGAGAAGGGAGAGGCGATGGGGGTCACCAGACTGTCTGCGCTGGTGGCAGCATAGATGACAGCATATTTTGACTCCTTATTCTGGGCCTTGTAGTTGTTATAGGCGAGTTGGGCGTCACCTGCACGATAGAAAGCGTGAACATTGGCTTTATAAATACCTTCCTTCAGATCTGTGATATTCTGATAGGTGTCGTAGGTCTTGTTGTAATGCTCTGCATTGTTCTTCGGGTTATAACCTCCGAAGGTCGTACCTGACCATCCGTCATATTTGTTGCCGTCAAACGTATAGTTGGTGATGAACATCTTGGTCACGTCAATAGGATTGTCTACTGTGGCATTACCATAGTTCTCACGAGCCAGTTCTTCCTCACGCTCAAGAATGGCTTTCTTGGCTGCTTCGATAGCTGCATTGATTTCTTCAAGAGTGCTGCTGGTGTTGTTGTAGACTGCGATTTGATCGGCTACGTTGGCACCAATGGCCTCGGCCTGATTCAGCACGTCCTTCAAACTCATGGCGGCTTCATAGGTCGTCATGGCAAGGTCGTAAGCATCACCAGTGGCCTCGGGTATCAGCTTCCAGTCAATAAACGAACCGTCATCTGGTGTACAGTTGGCACTCAATGCGGTGTTCTCGGGATTTTCCACACGGTTCAAACCCACAAACTTCGTGTTGTCGTTGACGGTTGGGTTGAGAACTGATGGAGACAGGCGGTATACCTGATTGCCCATGTCTGTAATCTCCCAACGCCAGTCGGGTTGGTTGTTGTAGTCTACGTACATGCCGATACCGTCTTCGACAAACCACCACATCTTCCAAGCATTTTGGGTTTTCACATAGTCGGTAAGGGTGTAGAAGCCTTCTGGCTGCAACTCAATCTTTACTTTCAGGCCGGTCTTGCCTACACTGGCATGGGTGCCCCAGGCATTGCCTTGTGTGAAGAGGAGTTGGCTGCCTACATTGTAAAAATAGTAGACTTCTCCATTTACCAAACTTGCAAATTCCGTAGGAATGGCGGGCTCTTGCCAGACATTTGCATCCACGGCTTTCACCGTACTGCTCCCGAAAAGAAACAATACGCCTAAAACAAGTAGTTTTGCAATTTTCATAAAGGTTAAATTTAAATAGTTAATAAATTGGCAAATGTTTGCACAAATGCTGAGTAATTAATAAAGGTTTGTATTCAATGTTAATAGATAGAGTTTTTAAAACAGCTCTCAATGCTACACAAAGGGTTCTTTTACATCTTTTAATGATTATTTGGCAAAGATAATAAAAAAAATCATATCATCACACTTTTTCGGAAAAAAAAACACGAAATGTGTATTTTTACACTTATTCTGTTTTCCAAGTGGGACAGAAGGCCGTTTTTTTATGTTTTACGACATTTTTTGGACTGAAGATTTGTAGTTTTGTTTCATTTCTATTTGATTTTGTGTACTTGATAGCTTTATTCGATTTCTTTTTCTTTTTTTTTCTATGTGAAGATGATGGACCCTCTGCTGCGCAAAAATATCCTTTTTCATTTTGTCTTGAACGAGGTTTTCGCTATCTTTGTGGCATGAATTGAAAAACTCTTTATCTGCTTATGACTATATGATTGATGCTAACTACGAAATGGAGCATCCAAAGATTATTATAAAAATAGGTGAGAAGGATATGACGCAAGAAGAGGTCGTGGAGGCGCTCATTCGAAGGGATGAGAGAGTCACACAGATTTTTTTCTTCAATAAGTGCAGACCTCTGTTTATCTCTATCATCGACAAAATCTTTGATTGCCATGTAGATTATGATGAGTTCGTCAGCGAGTTGTATCTTTATCTGATGCAGCCGGGGACCGACGGACAAGATGCGCATGCCATAAGGTCTTTTTCCTTCCGTAGTTCTCTCTTCTCATGGTTAAGTACGGTGGCTATCAGATTTTTCTTAAGAAACAAAAATTGTCTGATAGGAAATGCCGGAGAAACGTCTCTTTCTATTGTACCCCTCCATGAGAAGATCATGATTCCGACAAGTGTGGAGCAAATGAATGCTGAGGCCATTATGCAAGTGGAACAGGTCTTCGAACTGATGAAAAAAAACAAAAGGGGACAGCGTCTGAAGGATGTGGAGAGATATATCCTTGTGATACGACTGATTGAGATTTATGGCCGTGAGGTGGATGAGGTGGCTCAGATACTCGGCGTCAATAAGTCTGCTGTTTATAATATCAAGATGAGAGCAATGAATGCTTTCAGAAAAGCCTACACTAAAGATTTGAATGGGCATGAATAGAAAAATGAAAGATAATAGTAATAAAAGGTATGGCAAATGCCTCAATGATGAGCTGCTGGCTGCCTTTTTGGAGGGGAATACCTCGCTCCAAGAGACAATGGTCATTGCCCATGCTGCGCATGAGCATGATGAGATCAGTAGTGTCATCGAGATCTATGAGGCTGTCAACAGAAAATTCAATGAGGATTTTACATCAAAAGATGGGGCTGAAACAGTAGATCTGTCCGCGGATATGGGTGATCAGTTGCCCTATACGGCGATGGCGGCCACCACGACTGCTAATGATTGTGTGTGGGCTTGTGAGCGCTATATCATGATGCGGATGGAGATGGAATGTGATGACCGTAAACTGCGCGAGGTGGCGTTGAAAAATAATTGGCTGAATGAGCGGGGGACACCTTTATATAATATTGGAAGACTGCTTGAATGGGCAAACCTGAGCGTTGCCAGAAGATTTGAGGGGACGATCGACCTGCTCTCTCATGAAATCGAGGAAGGATGTCATGTGATCGTGGCAGTGGATGGAAATGAATTGTTGGGTAATTATGATGAGGAGAAGGTGAAGGATTTCCTCATCGGAGAGACTGCCAACCATGCCGTGGTCGTATCCCGTGTGGATCTGGAAAATGATTTCGTGGAAGTGCATGATCCTCAAAGCAAGCAACAGATCGACAGATATCCAATGGAACAGTTCTTGGATGCATGGGAGGATTCTCATCGCTTTATGGTCTCTGTCATCGAAAAGGGGAGAAGATCCTATATTCCATCACCTATTGATATTTCTGACGTGACACTTAGTGATGAACTCTTATTGCTGACGGAGGCTATTGCTGAAAACGTTCATGAGGTATGGGCAAGTAAAAGAATGGATGAGGGGTGGACGTATGGACCTTCAAGAAATGATATGCTCAAACAAACACCTTGTATGGTGCCTTATAGCGAACTGTCGGATAAAGAGAAAGAATACGATAGGGCTACCGCCATGCAGTCGATCAAATTGTTGCAGAAATTAGGTTATGTCGTAGAAAAAAGACCAAAGAGATGATCCGGAAAATTTTATTGATTGCAGCTGCTGTGATGGGGTGTCACCTTTCGGTGATGGGCCAGTCTCGTATTACCGAGAATATTGATTTCGACTGGAAATTTCGCTTGGGTGAGGTGCAAGGTGCGCATCTGGCGGATTTTGATGATAGCGACTGGGAGACAGTCCATGTGCCTCACGATTTTCAGATTCATCAACCTTGGGTGGTGCCGGATGCATCGGAAAAGGCTGACAACACCAACGAGGCGGCTAATATCAAAAGCAGGCTTTCCTCAAGAGGCTTCAAAGAAATGGGCGTGGGATGGTACCGTAAACACATCACTCCGCCTGCTTCTTGGAAAGGAAAACGCATTTTGCTCGACTTTGAGGGTATCATGTATGTCGGCGATGTGTATCTCAATGGTGTCCGCGTGGGGGGCACGGATTATGGATATGTCGGATTTGGAATAGATGTGACCAGACAACTCAGATTGGGGGAGGACAATGTGATTGCCGTCTGTGCCAATACGATGCAGCCTCAGAACTCAAGATGGTATACGGGTGGGGGACTTTTCCGTGATGTCTATCTGGTTGTCACTGACCCTCAGCAATATTTCTCACGCAACAGTCTTTATATCACTACGCCTAAAGCGGAAGAGAAGGAGGCCAGAGTGATCATCCAGGCTGAGATGTTCTGTGGATTGAAAATCGATAACCTGACGGTCCACACGCAGATCTTCTCTCCTGATGGCTCAATTTGTTGTGACAATACGAAACAGATTCCTTTCAATAGGAAAATGAAAGAGAATGAGCACATCGTGCTCGACACCTTGATCGGGCATCCGATGAGATGGTCGTGTGAATCGCCAAATCTTTATCGTGCTAAAGTGGAATTGCTGCGGCCGGACGGACAGGTGGCGGATGTGGTGGATGAGAACTTCGGCATCCGGAAAGTGGAATTCTCACCTGACTTTGGCTTGAAGTTGAATGGAAAGAAAGTCGTTCTCAAGGGTATCGCTAACCACCATTCTCTGGGTGCCTTGGGGGCGGCTGCCTATCCCCGTGCGATAGAAAAACGCTTACAGTTGCTCAAAGATTTTGGATTCAATCATATCCGCACGTCTCATAATCCGTATTCCAAGTCCTTCCTTGACCTGTGTGATCAGTATGGTTTCCTGGTCGTTGATGAATTATACGACAAATGGTTGACTTCTTTTACCGGAGGCAGAAAGGATTGGATGCAACTTTGGCCTTATGATCTGCCTGAATGGATCAAGCGCGACCGCAACCATCCATCTGTCATCATCTGGTCCTTAGGCAATGAGTTGCAGGGGTTCTGGGAACTGCCCTTCCATGATTGGGGCGTCACCACCTATCGTATGATGAAGCCTGTGCTGCTCAGATATGACAACACGCGTCCGATCACGGTGGCCATGCATCCCAGAGTGAGGTCTTTGGAGACTGACTCTCTGCCTGCACCACTGGTTCATGAGACGGATATCGCTTCCTACAATTACAGATATATGTATTTCCCTGGCGACGGAAGGCGCTTCCCCAACATGATCTTCTATCAGAGCGAGGCTAATTTGCCCATGATGGGCCCCAACTATTATGAGATGAATCTTGACAAGGTGGTTGGATTGGCTTATTGGGGGATGATCGACTATCTCGGGGAGTCATTGGGATGGCCGGCTAAGGGATGGCCTAATGGCGTGTTTGATATCTCGCTCGAGCCAAAACCCAGTGCCTGGCATCTGAGGGCTATGTTCAAACCCGAAGAACCCTGTGTGCATATCGGAGTGGTCGGGGATAAGGCTGACAATATCGAATGGAATGGCGTGAAGTTTGGTGGGGATATCCTTGGTGACCATTGGAACAGGAAGCCAGGAAGTGTGGTGACACTCTACACTTACACCAATGCTGAGGAAGTGGAACTGATTTGCAATGGGAAAAGTTTGGGCGTAAAAAAGAATGTCAAAGATCCCAAACTCCGTGATAAGATCAAATGGGACCGTGTTGAATACCAACCTGGTTATGTAGAGGCGATTGCCAGAAATGCCGGGAAAGTGGTCGCACGCCATCGGATAGAGACCACAGGCAATGCTGTCAGGCTCACCGCTGAGCCAGATCATCCTGAGTGGCATGCTGACGGAATGGACCTGCAGCATGTGCGTGTCTGTGCTGTCGACAAAAAGGGAAGAAGGGTGCAGACGACCAACCAACAGGTGCATTTCGAAGTGGAGGGAAAAGCACAGATTGTGGGCGTCATCAATGGCAACATTTCTTCCGATGAGATGACTGTGGGTGATAAGAGAAGTTTATACAATGGTACTTGCACGGTCATCCTGCGTGCAGAACGGGAAGCTGGTCCCGTGGTTCTGAAAGCTTCTGCGGAGGGATTGAAAGAGGTGAGACTGAAAATGCAGACTCATTGACAGCCGGTCTATGTGGCCTGCGGATATGCCGACAAGCAAAGGACAATATCACACTTTGTGTGCGATAAAGTCGTTCTTGTCGGCATATTCGTAGCGAAGACGGGTCTGAATGGAATGACGGAGCATGCTCCACTCGTAGGGGATGATTTTCCATGATGGCAGGTCTACATGGTATTCCTTCAATGCTCGCTTACCAATCATGGTGCGTAGGATGATGGTAATCACCAATGATAGGAAAGATGCGCCGAGAATGATCCAATTGGTGGTCATGCCACCATAGACGAAACCTGCAAGGATCAGCAGATAATTGAGGTGCAGCGCCCATTGGTCAAGTCCGTGGAGAAAACGGGCGCCAATGCCGCCTTCGATGTGTTTGCTCACCTCATGGAAATAGACTTGTCTGTTTTGCCATGATTTGTTGGAGATAGGATCTTCTGTCAACCACGTAGACTCATCCAGAACTACCTTTGTGTGATACGGACGGGCATATTTGTTGACAAGAAAATCATATTCTCCGATGGAATATTTCAGATATTCCACAAATCCGCTGCCCGACATGAACTCGCTCTTGCGGAAGGTGACATGAAAACAGTTCGTCCGGTAGGGCTTGCCCTTCTGGGCTTCACGCAAAATGTATAGGGCGGTGTGCAAACGCTCGAAACGGTGGTAGGGTAGTGATTCTGAGGCGTAATTGGAATAACCCAACAACATGTTGGTCTCATCGTCGAGTGAGGAGGCTAATGATGACAGCCAATGGCTGTCTTGGGGCTTGCAACGGGGATCGGTCAGCACGATCCACTCACTTTTCGATGCTTTTACACCCAGGGTGATGGCCAACTTGTTCTTGCTCATGTAGCGTGAACTCTCGGGCACAAAAGTGTGATAGAGACGTTCGTTCTGAGAATATCGCTTGAGCACGTTCTCGGATTCGGCATCTGCCTTTTCTGAGACAACGATCACATCATATCCGGGGGAATAATCTTGGGTCAGATAGATGGGTAGATGCTCATCAAGTGCGGTATGGTCTCCGTTGGATACCAATAGCACCGTGAGGTGGGGCAGATCGGTGGTGGGCATGACAGGATCCTTTTTCAGACGTCTGAAAAATGGATTCAGCATCGGGGTGATGAGAGCCATGAGTATCAGCACCGCCGTGACAACAATGGTCAGTGTGTCGAGCGTCATAAATCTTCTGTGATGTATCCTTTGGGTAATGGACGACAATTATATTGTGAGGCCATGATCTCTCCATAGGCTCCTGCGGAACGGAGGGCAATCAGGTCACCACGGTGGGTGAGGTTGAGATCGACTGATTTGCCAAAGACATCGCTTGACTCGCAGATCGGGCCGACAACATCATAGGTGGCCTTACCTTCATTGCTGGAGATGTTCTCAATCTTATGGTAGGCTTGGTAAAGGGCTGGTCGGATCAGGTCGGTCATGCCTGCATCAACGATGACAAACTGTTTCACTGCGCCTTGCTTCACATAGAGCGTGCGGGTAATCAAGGAACCACAGGGGGCTACAACGGCTCTGCCAAGTTCGAAATGGAGCTTCTGGCCATGATGTAAATGTAATAGCTTGGCATAGGTGTCGAAGTAGGACTTGAAATCGGCCATCGGAACCCTGTTGGGATGCGTATAGTCGATGCCCAGGCCTCCGCCGACATTGATATTCTCCACCACGATTTTCTTCCGCAACAATTGTTTTTGAAGGTCATTGATGCGGTTGCATAACGCAGCGAAGTCATCCATGTTGAGAATCTGGGATCCGATGTGGAAGTGCAGACCCACAAACTCCACATGCTTCATGGATGATGCGATTTCTATCACATCCTCCATGTCGCGCATGGCTATGCCAAACTTGTTCTCTGCCAGTCCAGTGGTGATGTTGGAGTGGGTGTGGGCTCCTACGTCTGGATTGATGCGGAAGGCGATACGGGCGGTTTTACCGCGCTTGCTGGCCAACTCTTCTATCACCTCCAGTTCGGCGATACTCTCAACGTTGAAACAGAAAATGTTCTTGTCGAGACCCAGGTTGATTTCCCAGTCTGACTTTCCCACACCGGCATACACGATTTTCCGCGCGGGAAAACCGGCGGCAAGAGAGGCCTGGATCTCACCACCACTCACGCAATCGGCTCCCAAACCCGACTGTGCGATGATGTTGAGCACCTTCGGATTGGCGTTGGCTTTGATGGCGTAGTGTACGACAAACCCTTCGTGCTTAGAAGATTCCCTGTTGATGGTGCGGAGTGTCTCGCGCAGCAGGTCGGTATCGTAATAATAAAAAGGTGTCGGGATTTCTTGGAATTTGCCGACAGGAAATGTTCCTTTCATGCGCTGAAATAACTATTTAAACAGTTTGGCGCTGAGATTCTGAAGTGCTCGTTTCTTGTCTTGTTCCTTCACGAGGAAGGAGATGTTGTAGTTGGATCCTCCGTAAGAGATCATCCTCACAGGGATGTCTTTCATCGCATCGGTGGCTAATGTCTCAAATCCCAGGTTGCTCCAATCCAGATCGCCCACAACGCAGATGATGCACATATGGGTGTCGACGGTCACTGTGCCATACTTTTTCAACTCGTTGACAATGGAGGTCAGATGGGCATCGCTGTCGATGGTGACCGACACACCGACTTCTGAGGTACATACCATGTCAATGGGGGTCTGGTAACTCTCGAAGATCTCAAATACCTTGCGCAGGAAGCCGGTGGCCAGTAGCATGCGTGAACTCTTGATCTTGATGGCGATGATATTGTCTTTGGCGGCTACTGCCTTCATCTGTCCTCGCATGATCACATTGTCGACGATGGTGCCTTCTGCATCGGGTTGCATCGTGTTGAGCAGACGTACTGGGATACCGGCAAATTTTGCTGGTTGGATGCAGGTGGGGTGAAGGATCTTCGCTCCAAAATAGGCCAGCTCTGCGGCTTCCTCAAAATTGAGTTGCCTCACGGCTTCGGTATTGTCAACGATACGGGGATCATTGTTGTGCATTCCGTCAATGTCTGTCCAGATCTGGATCTCCTCTGCATTGATGGCGGCTCCGATGAGGGAGGCGGTGTAGTCGCTGCCGCCGCGTTGCAGGTTGTCTACCTCACCATAGGCGTTACGGCAGATAAAACCTTGGGTGATGTAGATCAGGTGATCTCCCTCTGTTTCCATGATGTCGCCGAGTTTTTCCTTGATGTATTGGGGATCGGGCTCTGCATTCTTGTCTGTGCGCATGAAGTCTAGGGCGGAGAGCAACACGGCATCAATGCCTGTTTCATGCAGATAATTGGTCATCATGTTGGTGCTGATGATCTCACCTTGGGCCACTATGCTCTTTTCCTCGAAACTGGTAAACAGGTCTTTGGTGAATGAACGCAGGTAATTGAATTCTTCGACAAGAAACTGACGGGTCTTCTCCTTGTATTCTTCTGTGCTATACAACGTTTCGATATGCTGAAGATATTTCTTCTCAAGCATATTGATGACCTCATTGGCTCCGTCGGGATTCTTCTTGTAGAGGTAGTCGCAGATTTCCAACAGGGTGTTGGTCGTTCCCGACATGGCAGAAAGCACGACAAAGGTGGGGTTGCCACTGCGTGTGACCAAGGTGGCAACAGATTTCATTCTTTCTGGACTGCCGACGGATGTGCCGCCGAATTTCATAACTATCATAATGGCTTCTTTTTATGTTTTTGTGATTTTTCTCTTGATTAATCCTTACTGTCTTCGGTGAGGTCCATCTGCCTGTATTCATGGGTCACATCGGTCACCGAGCCATCTTTGCAACGGTAAACTGTGCCGGGGAATTCATCGAGCAGTTGGATGTTGTGGGTGGTCATCACGATGGCTGTGCCGTCTTTGCTGATCTGCTTCAGCAAGCTGACGATATGACGGGCTGTCTCCATGTCAAGATTGCCGGTGGGCTCGTCGGCGATGATGATTTGGGGCTTGTTGAGCAGTGCACGGGCAATGGCGATATGCTGTTGCTCACCGCCTGAGAGCTCGTAGGGCATCTTGTCTATCTTATCCGACATACCTACGGCTTCCATCACTTTCTGTATGCGCTCATCACGCTCTTTGCGCTTGGTCCATCCCGTGGCTTTCAGCACAAATTCCAGGTTTTTCTTTACCGAACGGTCATGGATGAGCTGGAAATCCTGAAAGATGATGCCCATCTCACGGCGCAAGGCGGGCACATCTTTACGGCGGATGTGGTTCAGGTCTCGTCCAAGCACCTCTGCTTTCTCTGGGGATGAATGGTCAAGTTCACAATACATGGTCTTCAGCAAGGAACTTTTGCCTGAGCCTACCTTGCCGATAATATAGACAAAATCGCCTGCATTGACTTGGAATTCTACGTCTTTGAGAACGATGTTATCATCTTGGACAACGTTCACTTTCTGGTAATCAATCAGCATAATAGATCCAATTTTTTAGGTGTTCTTAATGTTTGTGCCAGTTGGGGTCATGGCGCTCGCGAAGCTCACTCGCCAGATCTTCTATCCGCAAACCCTTGCTGGTGAGTAGTACGATTAAGTGGTAGAGCATGTCGGCTCCTTCGTATATCAGACGGTCATTGGTGCCGTTAGTGGCCTCGATGACCAGTTCCAATGCTTCCTCGCCCACCTTTTGTGCCATACGGTTTAGACCGTCACGGAAGAGGCTGGTGGTGTAGCTTCCCTCTGGCATCTCTTCATGGCGCTTTTCGATGAAATTCTGGAGATGGGTAAGAAATAGAAGGGCATTCTCTTCGTTGGTCTCTCCCCAACAGGTGTCTGTTCCTGTATGACAGGTGGGGCCATTGGGAATCGCCCTGACCAACAGGGTGTCATTGTCGCAATCAATTTTGATGTCTACCAACTTGAGGGTGTTCCCGGAGGTCTCACCTTTGGTCCAAAGGGTTTGACGCGAACGGCTCCAGAATGTCACCAGACCGGTTTGGAGGGTCTTCTCGTAGGCTTCTTGATTCATATAACCCAGCATGAGCACCTGGCGGGTGACGGAGTCTTGGATGATGGCGGGCACAAGGCCGCCGTTTTTCTCAAAATATATATTCATGATCGTTTGCTTATATTCGGGTTTTGATTCCACATGCGTGGAGATATTTTTTGAGGTCGGGAATGCTGATTTCACCAAAATGGAAAACACTGGCGGCTAATGCGGCATCTGCATGGCCGATGGTGAAGGCATCACGGAAATCGTCCATACAACCTGCACCTCCACTGGCGATGACGGGGATGGGGAGCAGCTCATGTAATTGGGCCAATGCTTCAAGGGCGAATCCTTGTTTTACGCCATCGTGATTCATACTGGTGAAAAGAATCTCGCCGGCTCCTCTGTCGGCCACTTCCTTGGCCCACTCAAATAGGTCACGGCCTACGGACACACGTCCTCCATTCACATAGCATATCCAACGGCCATCCGCGGCACTCAGATCTCCTTCATATCGGGCATCTATGGCGCAGACACATACTTGTGAGCCAAAACGGTTGGCGATTTCGTTGATCAGCTGAGGACGGCGAAGGGCGGCGCTGTTGACACTCACTTTATCTGCTCCGGCATAGAGGAGACGCTCCACATCGGAGAGCTCGTTGACTCCTCCACCCACAGTAAAGGGGATGTTGACCTCTGCTGCCACACGGGTGACCATATCAGTAAAAGTCTTCCTACCCTCATGGCTCGCTGTGATGTCGAGAAAGACTAATTCGTCTGCACCTGCCTCGCTATAGGCTTTGCCAAGGGCCACTGGGTCACCTGCTTGACGCAGGTTCACAAAATTAGTGCCTTTGACGGTCGTTCCGTCTTTCACGTCGAGGCAAGGAATGATTCTCTTGGCTAATCCCATGGTTATATGAGTTTGCTTACGTTGATTTTTCCTTCATAAAAGGCCTTACCAAAAACCACGGACGGAATGCCGCGGCGCTCCAAATCGAGAATGTCCTCGTTGGAGGAGATGCCTCCACTGGCGATCAGGTGAAGCATGGGGTAGGCTGACATCACTTCTGCATACAACGCTGCTGCTGGGCCTTGCAGCGTGCCGTCTCGAGAGATGTCTGTGCACAGTACTTGCGTCACTCCTTGTTCCACATATTGGCGGAGGAAGGGTAGAAGGTCCATAGCGGAGTCTTCTTTCCATCCGTTGATGCTCACTTTCCCGTTTCGCACATCTGCTCCAAGGATGATTTTGTCTGAACCATATTGTGTCAACCATCTGAGAAACAGGGCTGGGTCGGTAACTGCCACAGAACCGATGGTCACCATCGCTGCACCGCATTCAAAGGCTTGGTCGATGTCGTGGTCGGTCTTGATGCCTCCACCGAAATCCACGACCAGATGGGTAGAGGAGGTGATGGCTTGCAAAACCTTGGTGTTGACGATATGCTTTGATTTGGCGCCGTCGAGGTCTACGACATGCAGACGGCGGAACCCCATGCGCTCAAATTCTATTGCCATCTCCACAGGGTTGCTGCTGTATACTTTCTTTGAGGCGTAGTCTCCTTTCGTCAGTCTGACACATTGACCGTCGATGATATCTATGGCTGGTATGAGTTCTATTTTCTCCATGATCATGGGTGTTGTTGGGATGATGTCACTATCTCAAGGAAATTACTCAGAAGGATCTCTCCTATACGACCGCTCTTCTCTGGATGAAACTGCGTGGCATAGAAATTGTCCTTGTGGAGGGCCGCACTGTAGGGCAACACATAGTTTGCTGTGGCGATAGTGGATTCACACAGGGGGACATAATAACTGTGGACAAAGTAGACAAATGATTCCTCTGGAATGTTTTGAAACAAAGGGGATTTCAAATCTTTGAGCTCATTCCAGCCCATGGCGGGTATCTTGTCTTCATGGCTCTGAGGACGGAAACGTCTCACTTCGGTATCGAAGATGCCCAAACAATCGGTGTCGCCTTCTTCTGAATGGCGGCAGAGCAGCTGCTGGCCGATACAGATGCCGAGGACGGGTTGCTTGAGAGAGGTGATGACCTGGTCAAGACCATGACTGCGCAGGTAGTCCATGGCACCTCGTGCCTCTCCCTGACCGGGAAAAAGCACGCCATCGGCGCTGAGCAATTGTTCTGCGTTGTCGGTAAGAAGGGGTGACACGCCAAGTCTTCTCAACGCACTTTCCACAGAATAGATGTTGCCGGCATTATATTTGACAATCGCGACTTTCATTTCTTTCTTACTGATGTCAGCTGAATATGATGGTTTTGTTGTGGTAGGTGAGGATCTTCCGCTGGATATGTTTGGTGACGGCTCGCGAGAGAACGATCTTTTCCAAATCGCGTCCTTTAAGCACCAGACTGTCAGGGTCATCCTTGTGCGTAATCCGTACCACGTCTTGCTCGATGATGGGGCCTGCATCCAGATCTGAGGTCACATAATGGCTGGTGGCCCCGATAATCTTCACACCACGCTCCCAGGCTTGATGATAGGGCTTGGCGCCAATGAAAGCGGGAAGGAAGGAGTGGTGGATGTTGATGATATGATGCGGGTAGGCGGCAATCATACGGTCGGATATGATTTGCATATATCGGGCCAATACGATAAAGGTGACTTTCTTTTCCTTGAGAAGTTCCATTTCTGCCTGTTCCACTTCCTCCTTGTTGGAATGATCCTTATTGATAGACCATACATAATAGGGGATGCCAAACTGGTCGGCTATATACCGCAAGTCTTCGTGGTTGCTGATGATGCAGGGGATGTCTACCTCCCATTCTCCAGCCTTGTATCGGGCTAACAGGTCATAGAGACAATGACTCATCTTGCTGACGAAAATGGCCATGCGTGGACGACGGTCGTTGAAATAGAGACTGAAGGTCATCTGGTATCTTTGGGCATACAGCGTCTGGATATATTCCTCCAACTTGTCGCGGGGCACCAAAAAACTGTCCAACTCCCATTCTATGCGCATGAAAAACATGCCGTCATTACGATCCACATATTGGTCGAGGTACACAATGTTGCCTTTGTTGTCAGTGATAAATTTGGTCACTTCAGTGATAATTCCCTTCTGGTCGGGGCAGTGTAGAAGCAAGATTGCTGTCGGTCTCATCTTTTTCAAATTCAAATTTCATGCAAAGGTAAGACTTTTCCCTCATTTATTACCATATTATTAAATAAAAATGGTGATTTGCTTTCAAAATGAGTAAAAATAAAACAATAATACATTGAAGATAAATCGCACTTACTTGTATTTGTCGCTAAAATCACGTATTTTTGCAAAGAAATGTGCGTGGCGTTCCTAATGGGCCATTTTTATTTCTATTTAAAATGGAGAAAACAAATAATGAATAATGATGGATTTTTTCATCAGGTTGATGATGATCGGCGCGATGAGCTGATCAGAAAAATTGAGCATACCTTGACCAAACTCACCTTACAGGAGCTGGAGGCGCTGTATTATGACATGATAACCAAGAATTACATCAACGAATGATGAATAGTCAATGGAACTTTGGACCAAAGCGTTTCCACATCACGATGAGTCGTTCTGGGATGTTTTTATAGATAATCGATAGGTTTTCTCCTGGAGAGAGCTTGAAATATCTCAAATAGTGGTATACCTGGATCTTGCCTGTCTCCAATGTATGAAGGATGCTGCTCTTGTCGTGGATTTCACGGCTATACTGTCCCCAGTTGCCTCCCTTGAGAATCTCTTTCAGCATCAGCTCACTGTATTTTTCTGCTTGGGGAGTAATCTCCATGGGAAATTCCTCTGCTGGCAGTCCTAATTTCTTGATGACAATGTCACCGATCGATAGAAAGGCAAGGGTATAGCCGGTGGACTTGAGCATTTCTTTCAAACGTTCTTTGTCAATCTCATCGCGATAGGCATGAATGAGCATGGCCAGGTCGCAAAGTTGGCGGAATGCAACGCCTTCCAACCTGAAATGGTGATAGATATGGCCAAAGGTATAGAATACGTTGAGGGTTGGCTCAAGTGTCGGCACAATACAACCATCGATGGTGATCGTGGTTGGGGGCGTCGTTTCTAATAAGTTGGAGAAATAGCGCCTGTTACGGTTCCTGGCAAAAAGCAGAAGCGCCTTGTGCATTTCCAGGATGGAGCCATTGTAATCAAAGTTCAGCGTCTTGTCGTCACTCATCTGCTCAAATTCCTCCACACCCCATTCTTTGCGGATCACTTCTTGGGCTCTATCAAAATCTGACGGAGGAACATAAAAATCAATATCACCTGCTATCCGCAGAAGTGGATTAGGATAATGGATGGCAAGAGTCTGGCCTTTTACCACGATGAAAGGAATAGCATGTCGGTTGAGAAGATCCACCAGATTTTTCAGGTTGGAATTGATATGCTTGTTTTCTACTGTCAGCGTATTTTGATACTTCAACATATGGATGACGCATCGCTTCGTCATCGTGATATTGTTGGTCTTCAAACAATCGGTCACCAGGCCAGTGACGCACTGCTTGTCGGATTCCATCAACACTTCTCCATATTGCCTTGGAGACATTCTGAAGTGATTGGTCGGCTTTTGCCATAAGGCCGACCTCACAAGTTGAAGTATAAAATCTGATCTCGTCATCAATATACAATTCTGCTGCAAAAGTAACAAAAGAAAACGAGATAACGGCTAATCTCATAAAAAATGTATAAAAAATAATCATAAGGGGGTATTGATGGACTTTATGAAATTTTAGTCCATTTTGATTATGATTCAGAATGCTTTTTGTTTGAAAAAGAATTTTTTATCCTTCTGTAGAATTTGGGGTATGATTGGATTCAATGATTTCTTATATTCTGCATGATGTGCCTAAATGATATTGATCACTGGTATAAAGTGCGGTTTTTCTATGATGAATTGGACATAAAGTATCTATATTTCATGAGGTTGTGACAAAATGCTATTTGCGTATTCCTTGCAAAATGATTGTATTTGCTTGAAAACGATTTGAAACGAAGAAAAACATGATATCTATCAGTTTACACCTTCATAAATGGACGTATTTTTGATGTCAAATGATAAATAGCAAAAATGTTTGACTTTTTTTGAAAAAAATCAAGAAAAAATTTGGATAATTGTTACAAAATTGTTAAGTTTGCAAAAATTATATGTTAACCGACTACTAACAATAACTCTATTAATTAATTCTACGGAAAGATATGGCAAAGTACAACATCACTGAAAAAAAAGAGAAAGAGGCGGCTTATAGGAGCCTCGTGAGTCCTCGGCTCATGGATGAGCTGAAAGAAAGAATTTTGGATATTATCCTTATCCAAAAGAAATATAAAGACAAGGAGTATTCCGCTAAAAAACTGGCTGAAGATCTTGGCACGAATACCCGATATATCTCTGCTGTTGTCAATGTGCGTTTTCACATGAATTACACTTCTTTTGTCAACAAGTTCCGTATTGAGGAGGCTATGACTCTCTTGGTTGACAAGCGCTATCAGCAGTTGAATATGGAGGACATCAGCAATATGGTGGGATTCTCCAACAGACAGTCCTTCTATGCTTCATTCTTTAAAATCAATGGTATCACCCCACGAGAATATAAAATGAGGCATCTGGCGCAGCATCCGTCACTAAAAGAGAGTAGGCGCAGACGCAGAAAAAACGAAGAGGCAATCGCGTAAGCAATGAAGGAGGATTTTACTTACAGCGGAGAGAGGTTTGCCGACTTGCAGATACTCAGATTTAGGCTTAATGGTTTTGAAAATCTGACGGTCAAACAGAAGCGTTACATCTATTGTTTGTCGGAAGCCACACTCTGGGGGCGTGATATTACCTTCGATCAGATGGGAAAATACAACCTTCGTATCAGGCAACTGATGGAGGTTGTATATCTTTTTTTGAAGGATAAAGATCAAAGTGATGACTTTCACGCCTTGGAGGTGTACTTGAAAAGAGTCTGGTTCTCTAATGGTATCCATCACCATTATGGGGGGGAGAAATTCGTTCCGGGGTTTTCTTCCGATTTCCTAAAAGATACCCTACACCTCATCGACAGGTCTTTGCTTCCTCTTGAGGAAGGAGAAAGTGTCGATGAAATGATCTCCACGCTTTTCCCCGTGATTTTCGATCCGACAGTGACTCCCAAACGGGTAAATAAGGCGGATGGGCAAGACTTGGTGAAGACTTCTGCATGCAATTTTTATGAGAATGTGTCGCAGGATGAAGTGGAAGCATTCTATGCAAAAAAGAAAAATCCTGCTGACCCGCACCCTCCATCATGGGGACTTAACAGTAAACTGATGCGCTCGGATGGAGAACTGAAAGAGTGCGTGTGGAAAGCGGATGGCATGTATGGACCGGCTATCCGACAGATTATCTATTGGCTCAACAGCGCTTCCGAAGTGGCGGAAAATGATGAACAGCGTGAGATCATCCGTTTGCTGGTAAAGTATTACCAAACAGGGGATCTGACTGACTTTGACCGCTATTCCATTGAATGGGTGGGGTGCTATCAGGGAATGATCGACTTTATCAATGGGTTTATTGAGGTCTACGATGACCCTCTCGGGATGAAAGCTACCTGGGAAGGACTGGTGGAATACATCGATCTGGAGGCGACCAAACGCACGCAGACCATCAGCCGACATGCACAATGGTTTGAAGACCATTCTCCTGTCGATCCGAGATTCCGGAAAAAACAGGTGAAGGGGGTCTCTGCCAATGTGATCTGTGCTGCCATGTTGGGTGGGGGAGAGTATCCGTCAACAGCCATTGGTATCAATCTTCCCAATGCTGATTGGATCAGGGCCGAGTATGGAAGCAAAAGCGTGACCATTGGAAATCTGACTGAGGCTTACAACAAGGCTGCCCATGGCAATGGGTTCAAAGAGGAATTCGTGATCGACAGGGAGACGCTGAATTTGCTGGAAACTTATGGCGATGCTTGTGATGACTTGCACACGGACCTCCATGAATGCTTGGGACATGGAAGCGGACAACTGCTGCCGGGCACTGATCCGGATGCTTTGAAGGCGTATGGAAATACCATTGAGGAGGCAAGGGCTGACCTTTTTGGACTGTACTACATGGCTGACCCCAAATTGGTTGAATTAGGACTGTTGCCCGATGGAGAGGCGTATAAGGCTCAGTATTATTCCTATTTGATGAATGGACTGATGACACAACTCACTCGTATTCAACGGGGGCATCTGATAGAGGAAGCTCATATGCGCAACAGAGCGCTGATTGCCAGATGGACACTCGAGCATGCGACAGGTGCCTTGCACTTGGAAAACATATCTGGAAAGACATTCTTGAAAATAGATGATTATCCTCGCATCAGAAAGGCTTTTGCTGAATTGTTGGCTGAAATACAACGTATCAAGAGTGAAGGTGATTATCTGGCGGCACGGAATCTTGTGGAAACCTATGCGGTGAAGGTCGACCCGTCATTGCATGAAGAAATCCTTGAGCGTTATGAGAGGCTCAACCTGGCACCTTACAAAGGCTTCCTGAACCCAAGGCTGACACCTGTCTTTGATAAGGAGGGGACATGGGTCGATATTGTGGTGGACTACTCAGAAACTTACGAACAGCAGATGTTGCGTTATTCAAGTGATTATTCCATTTCCTGATGATGAATACCGAAGAGATAACAGAAAAAGCCAAGGTCATCAAGCGTAGTTTCCGGCTGTTGATGAATGGTGATGCTTCACGCTATATGGGGCAGAACGGTCTTCAGTATCACCTCAACTGGGGGGTCGCTTTTACTGATTTGAAAAAAATGGCTGAAGAATGGCCGAAGGATATGCATTTAGCTATTGCGCTATGGAAAGAAAACATCAGGGAATGTAAGATCTTGGCCACGCTCTTGATGCCTCCAGAAGAGATGTCTGCCGATTTGGCTGATTTATGGATGGAACAGACAGACACACAGGAACTGGCAGAGATGCTGGCTTTCAATCTTTTCCAATATCTTGACTTCGCACCACTGTTGGCCTTTGAATGGATTTCCTCCTCATTGCCTTACAGACAAATTTGCGGATACCATGTGCTCTCTCGCTGTATGATGCGGGGAGAGACACCTGATATCCGCGGTATCAGTGAGATAATCGACCAGGCTGGGGCGGCTCTGGTTGATGAGTCGGCCGGGGTGAGACATGCCGCCTATAATTGCCTGATGAGGCTGGCATCGCTGGGCGATGAATATGAGATGGCGGTGGCGTCAGCACTGAGGACTCTGGGACATCCATAACAGCTGAAACCTGGACTTCTGTCTGTCAAGGCTTGAAAGTGACGAGAATACGGAACACTTTGCCTGGTTGGGCGGCCCATTGTTCCATGGCCTCGCATGCTTTCTCTGGTGCCACCACCTGACTGATGAGTGCATCCACCGGGCATGTTCCCTTCTCCAAGTAATGGATCACAGCACGGAAGTCAGAGGGCATGGCGTTGCGGGATCCTCGGATATCCAATTCTTTCTGCACAAACAGTTTGGTCTGAAAGGTGACATCACTCTTGGCGTATCCGATGCAGATCACTCTGCCGGTGAAGGCTACTTCATTGACGGCCATCTGATAGGTGATGGGGCTTCCTACGGCCTCAATAATCACGTCCGGACCAAAACCGCCTGTCAGTTCTTCCAAACGGCTATGTACTTCTTCCTTGATCGTATTGATGGTGTAGGTCGCACCCAGTTCTTTGGCTAAGGCAAGTTTCTCATCATCAATGTCGGCAGCGATGACGGTGGCACCGCGTAAGGAAGAGCGGACGATGGCGCCCATGCCAACCATACCGCAGCCGATGACCATCACCACATCAATATCTGTCACTTCTGCTCGTGACACAGCATGGAAACCCACACTCATCGGTTCGATGATCGCACTGGTACGGGTGGATAGTGTGCCGGCGGGAATGACCTTCTGCCAGGGCAGTGACAGATATTCTCGCATGGCTCCGTTTCTTTGCACACCAAGTGTCTCATTGTGTTGGCATGCATTCACTCTGCCATTGCGACATGAAGCGCATTTACCACAATTGGTATAGGGATTGACCGTCACCACCATGCCTGGTTGCAGAAAATCTGGCACTAAAGGCCCGGTTTTCTCAATGACGGCACCTACCTCATGGCCTGGAATAACCGGCATTCTCACCATCGGATTCTTTCCGAGGAAGGTGCTGAGGTCGGAACCGCAAAAACCGACATAATCCATTCTTAAGAGCACTTGGTCGTCCTCCATCTGTGGTTGGTCAATGGTGACGACTGACATTTGATTGACGGCTGAAATCTGTATTGCTTTCATTCTGACATATTTTTTATATAAGGTAAATCATGAAGTTGGCGGATGCCATAGAAACGGATGGCATTCTCACCAAGGAATAGCGCTTTTTCCTCTTCTGTGAGCAAATCACTCTTCAACACAAAGTCATACGACATGCGGTAGGTGATGGCGGTGATGGTGCGTGGGTAATCGCTTCCCCACATCAGTTTGTCTATCCCTACCAGGTCTGCGGCCTCACGGACCACCTTCATGGCACCGTTGAAGGGGTAAAACTCACTGTTGTACAGCCAGGTGATTCCGCCTGATTCCACCATGACGTTGGGATGGCGTGCCAACAACAGCTGAGAGGTCCATCCGTCGGCGGTGGGCATGCAGAAATGACCTATGGCGATGCGGAGCGAGGGACACTCTTTGATCACTTCTTTGATCTCACCCACCTGCAGGTCGCCATCGGCAAGTGTCAAGGAGAGAAAAATGCCGTTGGCTTCCATTAGTTTAAACATTGCCATCATCTCTTCGGAGTTGAGATGGATGCGCCTGTCATCGAGGATCAGACGGTGGCCGGGGATGGCAATGCCCTTGAAACCGCTGTCAATCAATTGCTGTGCTTGAGAGCGCAACCCTTCTTTAAAATAATCACACATCCCGCAGACAATGAATCGGTCGGGATATTGTGATCCAACCTTCTGGAGATAATCATTCTGATAACCGTCAATGAGTTCCTGTACGACAACAGCTGCGGTCACTTGGGCGTAGTTCATGTTGGAGAGAAACACCTCGGCAGAATTGACACCATCGATCATGAAGGGTGGCAGCATCTGCACTTCTTGCCCTAAAAAGATGGAACGGCCGTTGGTCGTGGTCTTGATTGGCAGACCATTCCATGAGGTATCTTGCCTGAGCCATAAATGGCTGTGAGTATCAACGATATGCATGACGGTCAGGAGTTTTTCCAGCGTACACGCAGCTGGTCACCGATGATGGCTTTCACTTGCTCAACCAATTGTGTGTCGAGGGGCTCATTCACATAGGCGATGTTTTTCAGCACGTTGTCTGGATTCGCACTGCTGAAAAGGGTCGTAGCGATACGTGGATTGAGGCTGGTGGAATATTGGATGGCTAATTTCTCGATGGGATAACCTTGCTCTTCACAGAAGGCGGCGGCTTTCCTGCAGGCTGCCTTGAGTGCTTCCGGCGCGGGATGCCAGTCGGGTGTGCCACGCTGGGAGAGCAAACCCATGGAGAAGGGTGAGGCATTGATCACTCCGATGCCGCGTTGCTCGAAGAAATCAAGATAGTCCAGCAGCATGTCGTCATTAAGGCTGTAATGACAGAAATTAAGGACACTTTCCACAGTCCCTTCTTCTGCATGTTCTATCACCCATTTAAGATTCTCTGGCTGAAGGTCTGTGATGCCGACATGGCGGACGACACCTTTTTTCCGTAACTCAACCAAGGCTGGCAAGGTCTCTTCGACAACCTGATGGAGATCGGCAAATTCCACGTCATGCACGTTGATGAGGTCGATATAATCGATGTTCAGGCGCTCCATACTCTCATAAACGCTTTCCGTCGCTCTTCGTGCTGAGTAATCCCAGGTGTTGATACCATCCTTGCCATACCTGCCCACTTTGGTCGACAGATAATATTTGTCACGAGGAAGATCCTTAAGTGCTTTACCCAAAACGGTCTCTGCCTTCAGATGACCGTAATAGGGTGAGACGTCGATGAAATTGATTCCATTTTCGATGGCTGTAAAGACAGCACGGATGCCCTCGTCCTCACGTATGCTCCTAAACACGCCTCCCAAAGAAGAGGCACCGAAACCGAGGTTGGACACCCTCATTCCTGTTTTTCCGATTTCGTTGTATACCATGTGATAATCTTATAAATAAATTTCGGGCAAAATTACAAAAAAAATACTATAGTCTGTAGACTTGTTGTTTATTTTCGTCTTATGATTATTATAATTTACAACTTTTGCGACAAATGATTCATGCCTTATGCTTACATGTCGCAAAATGGGGAGGTTGTCGCAACAAAATATAAAGAAAAAGACGAAAAGGGATGAAAGCCGAAGATTACTTACCTATCTTTGTCAAGTTGAATTAGCTTTCAATTCTCTTAATTATATTTTCATTAATAACCAACTTTTTATGAAGAAAAAAACATTTGTATGGCAAAACTGCATTCATTCGTTGATGGATGTAGCTCATTTCCTTTTATGTCTGCGAGAGGTTTTTCTCGCTCAAGTAGTGATCGAACCTGTCTGTTCATGGCGAGAACCACCATCTTTAAAAAATGTGAAAAAATCTTTATAGATAGTTGTTCTGTATGAAAAATTATTAAATTTGCAAATCATATATTTTCTATTTAATACCCCTTTGAAGTGCTTACCTAATGATGTATTCTTGGGTGAATGATTCTTCATTTAATGATTTTATAAAAGCCTAAATATCAGCTTATAATAATATAATTTTATAACTATGAGATATATTATACTTAAAAACAGATGGTGGGTGGCAATGCTGCTTGCGATCTATGCTTTGAGTGTTCCTCAAACATCTTGGGCACGTTATGAGGAAGGAACTTCCAATTATCAGGCCTATTTGTCTGGTACTAATCAAATTACCATCAAAGTACCTGTTTTTGATAAAGATGGTTATGATTCTTGGGTGAGAAACGGACGACTCTTCTATAAAGTAGATGGGGAAAGTAAAGAAACCATGCTCTTTTTCTGGGGTGTCAATGACGGTGAGGATGACAAAGACATTGATCCCGCTGAATATAGCAGCAACAGAGGTGACTGGGATAATTACGGAGGCAGCTATATCTATGCTCACTTGAAAACGGAATCTGACGGAGCTGTTTATTGTAAGGTGGAGAGTGACAATAGAGAACTCCAATTAACAAAGAACCAAGTAACCAGAAACAAGATTTATACTCATAGCGGTGATTCCTACTGGGTGAATGCTCGTTGGGAGGTGCCAGAGAATCTTCGAGGTAAAAAACTGAATTTTTATTGGAAGGTACGCCGATCTGGTCACGGACGTTACAAAGGATGGGTGAACGGATTGGATGATTTCTCTATCACTGTTCCCGACAGTCCACCTGCAATGGATATTTCTGTGTCAAGACCTATTATTACGAAAGAAGAAGTAGGTAAACTGATGGTGCCGTGGATCATTGGCACCAAGAGTGTGAAAAAGGTGCAGGCTGTGTATTTTGATATTAACAACAAAGAAAAGACTATTACATATCCAGATACAACCAAAGTGGGTATGATTCCTATCAATGCTACCGAGCCACACCGGTCTTTCTATATCAAAGTGGATTACCTTAATGCAGAAGGTGTACTTGTTAAGAATAGAATGAGTGATCCGCTAACACTCCCGATGATTCATGCACCTAAAGCCTTCAAGGCCACACCGGTGGAAGACGCAATGGGGTCCGTATTGCTTTCATGGGAGATTGACTGTATTAACGATGAAGATTTGATAGAAGGTGATATCTTTGAGATACAACGTTCCATCACTGGAAATGAGGAAGACTATATCAGCCTTGGGATGGAGGTGTTTGAAAGCGGTAAGTCCGAATACACATTCAAGGATTCCACTCTTATGGCGTCACTTACCAGTAACTCTCTAGATCGATTCGGCCGTTATCCGAACGTGCTCTACCGCATCCGAAGGGGGGCCTCGTCTATTTGGGGATGGAGAGATAATCCCACAAAGGTTTCAGCAATGGCTACCTTAGGGAATATCCATATGCTTAAACCCATCAATGCCAAATCTGAACTAATAGATAAAGATTTGCACACGGTCAAGGTGACATGGGATTATATGCCAAACGACAAAGACCACTGGTATGTGTGGGACGAAAGGTCGACTATGCTGTTGAAGGTGATGATGCGAAACCGCAACAAACAGATCGTTGACAGTGCAGTTTATGTCTTGACCAAAAAAGAAATCACAGAAAAGACCAAGACGATTGTCTTGTCGAGACCCTGTATCAACTATGATGTACAGATTACTACTGATGTTGGTAATGCCCCCGTGAATCCCCAAGATGTCTTTCATATTAAGTCCGTCACGGACTGGTCAGATCTGTGCAAATATACAAATGAGGGCGGTAAAACGCAAGGCAAAATTGTTTCGCTCGAAACTGACTTAACTATAAAGGGCAGGCCGGATGGTAGAAACGATAATTCGTTGGGTTCTATGGATCACCCTTTTATGGGCGTTTTTGAGGGTAATGGCCATACCTTCAATCCTGATAAACTACCAGATAATAATAATTGGGTACCATTTTACTATACTGTGGGTGCCGCTATCAGGAATTTAAATGTAAACAGCAATGTTCCGTCGGCTTTGACGGCTGGCGGTGTGATTGTGTATGCTCAAAATACGAGCATCGATAATTGTGTCGTTCATCTACAATCCAGTGATGCTTTCACCGTGGTTGGCATGGTGTATCAAGGCACAGACGTAACCATTCAAAACTCTATGGTGGTTGTTGATAAATTGCCCATTTCAACTTATCTTACGATGGTGGGATTTATAGATACTCCAAGATCATGCAGGATTGTCAATTCTGTTACTTCTTTCATGCAGGGGGTTTTGAATAAAATGATTATTGATAAAGTTTTCCCATTCTTTATTGATGGATCCTGCACGTTGGAAAACTGCTATGTTTATTCGAAAGATTTAAATATTACAAACGATCAGGGCTGTAATGTTTACAGGAATAGGCCTTTAAGCACTTCTCTGTTGGGCGACCAATGGGTACCAATCAACGAAGATCCTTTTGTCACCCCTATAATGGGCAGTACTACTTTCCCTGATAATGAACAATATTTTGAATATCCAGTGGAAGGCCCTTCATATTATTATGAGGTTTCAGGTAAGGTGGAGAAGGACCTTGAGACTCGCACCTTGCAAAGCAGTGTGGTGCTTAACTGGGAACTGACTGGCGGTGAGATCGACTATTGTGAGGTCTTGAGAAGTGAATCTGGTAAAAATAAATTCGAAGTCATTGCCTCTAATCTCATCGGCACCGCATACGAGGACAAGAAAGTGTCACCTCTCAAGAAATATGATTATACCGTTCGTTCAGCTGTCAGCTGCGAGGGTACGAGTTATGCCTATACAGACACGGTTGTCGGATATTGTAAGAATACCGGTATGGTTGAGGGATATGTACGCTTTGTTGACGGTACTGGCATACCCGGACTTACTGTTAATGTGACAGACCCCAACGGTAAATTGGCTGGTGTCACTAAAACTAATGACGCTGGTTATTATATGGTGGATAATCTCTCATACCGGGGGCAGCCGGAAATCAACTATACCGTCGCTGTCGTGTCAACAGGAAGTTTGTCATTTGATAGAGATCTCGACCAGATAGGAACAACGTTCAATGACAGTATCAACCATCGTAAACTTAAAGATTTCATCGTCACATCTGGTTACCGTTTCTCTGGATTTGTAATGTATGAAGGTACCTCTATTCCTGTGCCTGGCGTCAACTTCTCCGTTAATGGACATTTTGTTCATTCTGCTTCAGGAAAACTGTTGGAGACGGATAATAATGGTAAGTATTCCTTCTATGTCTTGGGTGATACCCTCAAGACCATCATTGCCAGTAAAGACAATCACATCTTCACCAATGATGGAAAATACGAACATATGTTTGTCGACAAGTTACCGGATACTTATTTCTATGATGCCACAAAGGTGAAACTGATTGGACGTGTGGCCGGTGGCCACATACAAGGTGACTTGCCATTGGGCAACAGCCTCTCACAAAATAATCTGGGTACAGACCTGACGATGGTGCTCACTTTGGAGGGGGATAATACGTCAAGTTTGGTCTATGATAACGTTCGTCCTCTGCTCAATGAGAGAGACACCGTGTTTAACAACGGACATAGAAGCACCAAAGTGCATCAGACTAAGGTGAAAACCTATCGCAAACGTATAGTGGTTACTCCTGATGAGACTACAGGTGAATATACGCTCGAACTTCCACCTGTGAAGTGGAAAGTGCAACAGGTGTATGGCAATGGCTATGGAACGCTTTTCCAGGAGGGTAAAGTTAGCGATGTTGTGGACCTCACCGACTCTCTGACGCTGCATACCGATACCTATGAAGGTTCGTGGCAGGATATTGATGGCATTACTGTGATGAATCCTACCGTGAATTATAATGGTATATATAACTGTATCTATCATGCTCCTATCGAGTTGAGGTATAACCAACTCAATTACGATTCTTTCGATTTCCTCGGTGACAAGAATTATACTGCATACAACGAAGGTGGTAATAGGGAGGTGATACCGCTGGCATATCCAGATTCAGTCAAATTGACTGAATATGGTGTCAGCAAAACCATTGTGGAAACAAAGTATATTTTTGGACATCCTGTGTTCAGCATCAACAGACCTTATCCCTTTGAGCTGTCTGCTCAAGAACGCTATTATTGGAACAATAACCAGCGTAGCGACACTGTCGATATCGTGAGGCTGAATGGAGGTGTCGTCACCATACACAATGGCATGGAAAGTTCTCTTCACCAACAAAAGGTGGACCTCAATGAGGAAGGTATTGGATATGTCGATCTCACAGCATCGCAAATCGCTTACAATCTCACTAATGAAGACGCTCTACGCACTGTCACCATGACATTGCAACTTGATGGCGCTTCCTGCGAAGCAGAGCCTTTCGATGCCTATATTCTCAACTTATATGCTATTCCTGGCGCAAGCGACATCCTCAATGCCGAAAAACCAACGTTGGTCGATATCCTACGTGACCCACCAGGTGCTGGCAGTTCTGCCACATTATCTAAAGGATCCACGCTCAAGTATTCCTACGGAATGGATATGAAATGGTCGGCTGGTGTGACACTCAACCTTAGCTCCGGCACTGGAATGAACAATTATTATGGTGTCACAACTAGTGTGCCACCTGGTGGTTTCGGTCCTTCATATGGTATCATTCAAGATTCCAAGACAACGGCTGAGTATTCTAATGAATTCACCTTCAATGGAAATGGTAACCGTTCCTTCAACTATACGATGACTGCCACAGAGGATATCAAGACCAGTTCGGCTGCTTCAATGGTGGGAGCACCTGCTGATCTCTATATCGGCGTCGTGCAAAACAATGTTGTGAGGCCTGCTGTGGCCATACGTGCCGTTTCCGATAGTGTGTTCAAACAAATGGTGGGAAAACTTGCAGGGGGCATCTTGCCAACTGGTAGTAAGGCAAAGACCGGAAGTATGGCTGAAATATCATCTGGTACTGATGCAAAAGGAAATGTTTACCATTTGGTGCGTAACGAAACCATGTCATTGGGGGCTGAAATAAAGTCTACTTTCATTCACTCGCAGAAAAATATCACGGACCAAATTATTCCACAACTCTACGAGAAGTGCCGTTCATTGATGTTTATCGGAACGCCTGAGGAGGCTCAGAGATTGGCAAACTCGACGAAGAAGAATGTCTATCTCTCGTTAGTAGAACCTACTGACAGCGCTTTTGCTTTGATGAACATTGATGGTGGAGAACCCATCATCTATACACTGAAAGATCACAACAATTCTAAAACTAAGAAGGAGGGCATGAGTTATGTGATCGTATCGCCAAATAATTACTCTGATTCAAGCCTCGCTATTGATGAGGTGCAAAAATTCTGTGGTATTATCTTCGAATGGATGAAGATGATCAAGAGAAATGAGGAAGAGAAACTGACTGCCACCGATTTGGTGCGTAATTTTGATGTTGATGGTGGATCGAGCACCACGTATGCTGAGAATTTTGAAAGTCAGTTTGCCAATTCATGGTCGATCTCTGCACCTATGGGCATCAATCTGGATAGTTATTTCGGTGATGCCAACTCCACTGGTGTGGGTGAGTCACTCCTCAATTTGGGTAACATTTTCGGTAAGACCTTTGGTGCATTTACCGTTAAGTTGCTCAGTAAACTCATGTCAAATAATACTGTAGAGGCTAATGGAGCCAAAGAGACAGATGATGGTGTCAGGTATACAACAGAGGTTAACTTTACAGGAAGCCGAGTGAAGTTCCTTATCTATCCTACGATGTCTTACTCTGTGACACCTAAGAATACTAAGACTCAGACTTACAATCGAAAAGAGTCGTTCTCTATCAGTATGAACAACTCCAGCCATCTCAACTTTGATGTTTATCGCGCTGATCTCGTTGATAATGTGTCAAAGGAAGATGTCATGGATGTCTTCTCTAGCCAAAACTTGTTGGATCTGGAGAAATATGATAAAGAATTCCTTGACCGGCATTTTGATTTCGACAACCTAAGCAATGACTTTTATCGTAAGCCTCGTGGCTTCGTCTATCGTACACGTGGTGGAGCTACTGCACAACCTTGGGAAAATAGCCGGAAAACGATATTCTATAGACCTGGTACAGAACTTGATGCCAGAACGCTGAAAATTGAGAACCCGAAGATCAGACTCGATAAACAGAGTATCAGTGGCGTTCCTTACGGAGAGCCAGCAGTGTTCAAAATCTATCTGACCAATGACAGTGAGGAACCTAATGCGATTTCTACTGGACTCAGTTATTATCGACTGTTCCAAGTCGACCAGGCCAACCCCAATGGCGCTAAAATGTATATTGACGGTACGCCGCTGACTGGTGACGGCAGAGAAATCTATGTCGTACCTGGACAAGAGACAGAAAAAACACTTGAAGTGTATGCCGGCAGCGATTTCGATTACACGGGACTGCAGATTTGCCTCATTTCCAAGAGTGATCTGGGTGTCAATGACAAAGTGAGTTTTGATGTTCACTACCTGCATACGGCTGGACCGGTCAACATCTCGATTCCTGGCGACAAGTGGGTGATGAATACTGACGCTCCTCTCAACAAGAAGGGCTACTACCTGCCTGTCAAGATTGATGGTTTCGACAGGAAGCAGAAGAACTTCGACCACATCGAGTTCCAATATAAGGAGACCGCACGTGGCGACGACTTTTGGACTAACCAGTGTTCGTACTACGATAGCGACTCGCTGATGGCGCTTGCAAGTGGCACAAAAGCGAAGATTCCTGAAAACGGCTATATCGATACAGAGTTCTATGGTGAGCAAATCATCATGGAGAAGGCATACGACCTTCGTGCTGTGCTCTTCATCCGCAATGGAAGCAGTTTCATCACCTCCACTTCCAAGGTGCTGAGCGGCATCAAGGACACTCGCAGACCTCAACTCTTTGGCTATCCAAGTCCTACCGACGGAATACTCAATTACGGAGAGAACATCATCTTCAATTTCTCCGAGGCCATCGAGCACAACTACATCGACCATAAGACAGACTTTGAGGTAAAGGGTGAGGTGAACAATGACAATATCCAAGAATCCATCGCCTTGAGATTCGATGGCGAGGGCAGTGTAGAAACTGAGGCCGAAAGAAACTTTACTGATAAAGACCTCACCATCTCGATGATGGTGTATCCTGATCACACAAATGAGGAAATGCCGCTCTTCTCACATGGCAAAGACAATAAACATTTGCAACTTTGGCTGACGAAAGATCTGAAACTCAAAGCCGTCGTCAACGGTGTGGAAGATAAATATATCTCAGATTATCCCATCGGTTCCGGAGCATTCCAGAAAGTGGCGATGGTTATCCAACGCCCGGATTCTGTTCAGAAACCTTGGACAATGTTATTGTGCAACGGCGGTAAGGTCATCGGTTCCTTCGATATGGATGAGCCATACTCCGGTACAGGAAATCTGGTCTTCGGTCGTACAAATGAGGCCAATCGCCATGATAGCAAATTCTATGTCGGACGGATGATGGAAGCCCAAATCTGGTACCGTGCACTAACGCCCGACCTGATCGCCAATGCATATGGCGTCAAGCGACTGACTGGATATGAAATGGGATTGGTGGACTACTACCCGATGAACGAAGGACAAGACTACTTTATTGCTGACCAGGCACAAGGCGCTCATGCTCAGGCCATCAATACTTCCTGGGCTTTGCCACGTAGTATGTCTCTCAAACTTGATTGGGATGACCGCGGTATGGCACTCAAAACAGATGCATTAAATAGAACCAAGGAAAAGGACTACACCCTCATGTTCTGGTTCAAAACCAACGAGAAAGGACGTGGTGCATTGATCAGTAACGGTGCTGGATATGCTGATGACATAGGGGCGGAAAATCAATTCTTCATCGGGTTTGAGGGCGCACAACTCCTCTATCGTTCCAATGGTATGCAAATTAATATACCAGGTGACTACAGCGACAATCAATGGCATCATTTTGCCATGACGGTCAACCGTTCAAGAAATATCGGTAACATCTATCTTGACAATAACCTTTCCGCTTCCTTCGCAGTGGATTCACTTGGCGGTATCATTGATGGATATCCCATGCTGGGTGCTACGCTCCATAAGAGTAAGAAAGACTCGCTGATTACCGATACACACAACTGGTTGAATGGTTATCTGGATGAGATCTGCTTCTTCGGACAAGCGCTCCCGCTTACGATGATCAAGAACTTCAGCAAGAAGAGTCCTTACGGTGACGAGATCGGTCTTCTCGCCTACATGGGCTTCAACCGCCAGGAGCGACAAAGCTCCAACATCCTTGAGGTCGTGCCTTATCCTTATAGCCAGGTCATCTACAAGGATGAGAATGGCAACATCATCTACGAGGAAGATAAACTGACCCAATTGCCTACAAGTACACCAAGGCGCGACTTCCTCTTCAACGATTCCATCACCGCAGCTAAAGTCATAGCTCATATCGATCGGAATGAGGGAGCGCCTGTCAGACCTTACGAGGAACTGAAGAATATCAACTTCAGTTTTGTGGCACGCGACAACCAACTTCTGGTGAATATTGACGAGCCGGCAGAATATGTCAACAAGCGCAATATTTATGTGACTATCCGTAATATTGCTGACTTGAATGGCAATGCCATGGAATCACCTTCCACCATGAGCTGCTTCGTCGACAACAATGTGCTGAGATGGGAAGAGAAAAATCTCAAAACATACCTGCACTATGGCGATGGAGGTGGAATTGGCATAAGAATTAGAAATGTCAGTGGCAATCCGCATACCTATACGGTAACCAATAACCCGAAATGGCTCACTGTCTCACCAAAGACAGATATCATTGGTGCCCAGGAAGAAGCCTGGATTGAGTTCACGGTCAACAAGAACTTGAACGTGGGTACTTATGACGAGATTCTCTACCTCAAGGATGAGAACGGACTCGCTGAACCGCTGATGTTGCAGATTATCGTCTATGGCGACGAACCGGAATGGGAGATCGACAAAGATCTGCGCAAATACTCGATGAATGTCGTAGGACGCGTGCTCATGGGTAATCTCGACAAGAATCAGATCCTCACAGATACAAGAGACATCGTGGGCGTCTTTGACCGCCTCGGCAATTGTCATGGAAAGTCCAATATCACCTATGATGAGGAGACTGGCAAGAGCATGCTCTATCTCACCGTCTACAACGACACGACATCGTCTGATGAGTTATACTTCAAACTGTGGCACTATTCTACAGGTAAGGAGATGGTGCTCATCAATTACGACAACATCACCTTCGTGCCATCAAAGATTTATGGCACTAACACGGATCCATGTATCTTCTATGCCGACAACCAATATGTGCAAACACTTAATTTGGAGAAAGGATGGAACTGGGTGTCGTTCAATGTCTACAGTAGCCGGTTCAGAAACCTCAACAGGGTGCTCGATAGCTTCCCATGGCAGAATGGTGATATTATGACCGATAACACCAATAACCTGACTTTCGTCTATTCCGACAATCACTGGAACCTCTCAGAGCATCTTGATAGTGCACAGATCCAGCCGAGAAACTTCTATGCAGTGAAGGTGAGCCAAGACATCAAAGTCGATATCTCTGGATATATCATCAGTAATGCTACTGACCGAACCATGAAAATCAAAAATGGATGGAACAGTATCGGTTACACACCAATGATCAACTTGCCTGTTGAAGTAGCGCTTGCTGAATACTTCACCTATGCAAAAGATGGTGATGTTATTAAGAGCCACGATGAATTTGCGGTCTTCAATGCCTACAATAACGGCGGAAGATGGGAAGGTAATCTGGAATATATGCGGCCAGGTGAGGGCTATATGCTCTATCACGGAGAAAAGACGAATGTGAAGTTCAAGTATCCGTACTACGAGCCTGGAAGTATTTACATTGACGAGAACTATAGAAATCCTGCCAATAAACTGCGCTCAGCTCTTCCTGCTACGATGTCGCTCACTGCTGTCGCTGATGGTTTGGAGATCTTGCCTGGTGACCGTCTGGTGGCCTATGCCGATGGCGAGGTTTGCGGAGAGGCTATCATGAGTGCAGATAGCGTGTTCTACATGAGTATCGGCGGCGACAGGCAAAAGGGTATCTCATTTGCTATTGAGCGCGAGGGTGACATCATCGCCAAGACTGCCGACTTGATGACATTCAAGACCAATGCCGTGATGGGTAAGCGCACTTCACCTACTCACATCGACTTCTCACACTATAGTGAGATGCCTCAGAAAGGCTGGTACACACTTGATGGCGTCAAACTACAACGACGCCCGGTGAAGAAAGGTGTTTATATAAATAATGGTAGAAAAATTGTGGTGGAATAATTTTAGAAAATAGCAGTTATGAAAAAATTCTTTCTATATGCTATGATGATGCTGACAGCCCTCACGGTAACGTGGGGCTGCAGCTCATCCAGCAATGATGATGAAGATAATAATGGTGGTGGTAATCAGACAACCAAATGGATCAAGACCAGCGGGACTCCTGATTGGAAAATCGATTGGTTTGCTAACGATGAGGCGCCCTCTTGGAATGGACCTGTAGTGGAACGCTATGAGAGTTGGATGATTCTCATGGTTAAACTTCAACCTCAGTTGGCTGAGTATTCCACGGATAAAGACTTGATGGCTGTTTTCATTGGCAACGAGTTGAGGGCTGTCGCCAAACCTGCCATCAATTTAGGCGATAACAAAGATGTGAATTTCATCCTGAAAATCTTAGGAAATGAAGATTCTGACAAATCTGTGAACATAACACTCAAGTACTATAACTACCAATTGCGTCATATGTTTACGCTTCAAGGTAATGAAAAATTTGTGCCTGAGATTGTATATGGGGTTGAAGAGCCTTTCATGCCCGACTTGCTTACAGGTAGTTCCAAATATCCTGTGATGACTAAGCTTTCCGTCTTCTTGCCTTCTGCTGCCCAACAAGCGCTAACTCCTCAGCTGGGGGACATTGTGGCTGTCATGGTAGGTAATGAATGCCGAGGATTGGCGATTGTCGATGAACACCTGTTCGCCGCCCCATATGACATTAGCGTCTTTAGTATGGGGGAAGGGGAGACCGGTACTATTTTCTACTATAATGCCCGCGAAAAGGCTATCTGGAATACTGGAGAGTCTGTTGCTCTCACCGGTAATGAGAAAAGAGTCGATGTCACTTTCTAAACTCTTATCATTTGATTTGACACCAATAATATGTATTTCTAAATTTAACAATTATTTCATAAAAGAGTATTATTCACAATTTCTACAATGAAAAAGCTTATCGGTCTTATACTCGTTTCGTTGATGACGGCACTAACGACAAATGCGCAATCAAAACGTTATGACATTAATTACGACGGGGTAGTGGACGTGACAGATGTCATGCTGATGGTCAACAAAATCCTTCAACCGGATGCTCCCGATCCCTATGAGAGAAAACTGACTTTTCAAGTGTCTGAGAAACCGATGAATTCGGATGGTGATGAGACAGGTGCCCGGCGCTCTCATCAAATATTTACCAAAGACCTTGACCACTTTTTTGTCAATATGATGTGGGATGAAAATGATGGTTATGGTATGAATTATTCGGAAATGTCGCAAACACATCGTCAAACTATTACTGGATATTATGAAAACAATGAATATTGGCCATGTAATGGTATCGGTTCGGATAATATTCCCGTTACAGTTTTCGCTTATGTAACTTCTAAAGAACAAAGTGTATATACATTTAATGAACCTAATTCAACATACACAGAACCATATCTTTCTGTATCAGTAGAGGAAAGTTCAGACGATCAATATGATATGTTGGTGGCTAAAAATACAAGAACATGGGCTAACTCTTCTGGGGGAGTGGTGCCATTATTGTTTGACCATATCTGTGCTGCTATTCAGTTTCAGGTTCAAAAATCTAGTAAATTGGTTGACAGCAATGTTGATGTCTTGCTTCAAGAAGTGGTTCTTCATAATGTCAAATCTAAGGGCAAATTTGGACTCGTAAATGGTGAATGGTTGGAGCAGTCTGGCAACAGTAATTTTACTTTACATTCTTATCAGAATGGTACCAAAAATGCCATTACTGTTACAAATCAACCGCAACTGCTTGGAAATATTGTTGATAATCAACCGGAATATCTCTTCCTGCTACCACAGGACATTATTGGTATGGAAAAAGGAACAGCGATTGCAGATGCAGATGCTGAAAAACAGGCATATTTGGAACTGAAGTGCAAGATTTCAAAGGGAGAACATTATTATGTTGGTAGCAGTGCCGCTGATGGTTATGGATCAGTCTACCTGCCTTTCAGCGCTAACCTCCATATGGGAAAAATCCTTCCCGTTACCATCTCGATAGGTACAAGTATTCGTGATGCAAACGGTAATTCAGTTTTTTAATTAAGTAAAGTATATTTCGAAATGAAATTCTACGAGAAACCAGAGACCGATATCGTTATTCTCCATACGACTGTTAAAACCCTGACTGATGAAGTTCCGGGTGAACCCAAAGGCAGTTATGACGTCAAACCTTTAGATCAGGATGCTTCAATCACCATCGGTGATGATGACGATGATATTACCCCAGTCAATCGCTCTTTGTGGGATCAGGGCTAAACATTCTTCCGCCCGTGAAAGTCATCTTTCTTGATTTTGATGGCGTCATGGATACGGCTTATTATGATCATGTCCTTGTCAGTGAGGGAAAGGCGGAGTGTGATGAGTTCGGGGCTGTTTTCGATCCGGAATGTGTCCGCCAGTTACAGAAGATTGTGGAAGAGACTGGTGCTGATATTGTCGTGACCTCCACTTGGAAGGTGTTCATGACCTATCAGGATTTTTTGGAGATGTGGAAGGTGCGTCAGTTGCCGGGATTCGTCACTGATCTGACACCTTCCATCAGTCGTTTCAGAGGTGATGAGATAGATGCCTGGTTGAAAGAATGTGGTGAGAATTGCCGTTATGTGATCATCGATGATCTCGACGGGAGCAATTTCCTTCCGCATCAGATTCCATGGCTGTTGGTGGTCAATCCATACAACGGACTGGATGACGAGACAGCTAAAAGGGCTATCTGTTTGCTCAATAGTTGAAGATAATCAAAAAGATTAGAATGAATCATTTCTTTTTTGTTGATCGAACAAATATGATGAAGTACATTGGTCAATGGATGATTTGTCTGGTGGCCATGATGCTTTCTTCCTGTGAATTGCTTATGGATATCTTTTGCAATGATACCGTTGATACGACAGTATTAAATACAAGTCAAGGAAAACCAAAATCGTCAACTGTAGGTCAGCCTTCTTATTCCAAATCACAACAAAAGAAAAGAGAGCAATTGATGAAGGAAGGAAAATGTCCTACTTGTGAGGGAATGGGAAAAACACCTGACGGAAAATTTGATTGTACTGCTTGTAAGGGTACCGGGAAATATCAGGAAAACTCAACTGAGTAATCCTGCTTGTGGTCATTTCATCATCAGATAATCGGGTTTCCATAAGATGGTCCGTCCTTCATAGCGGGAGGCGGTGACATCAATGATGCGCTGGTTGGATGATCCCCTGAAAAGCAAATCAGGATCTCGTAGCTTTTCGATATAAGGACCATCCACAAGCACATCGATATGCTCAAGCAATTCACGTTGCTCCTCATGGATTAATGTTTCGAATCTGAAACCCGTATAACACCATATATCCTTGTTCGTTTGCTGATGGATGATGCGTGCCAGTTCTGCAAATCCTTCAGCCTGATACATGGGGTCACCTCCAGTAAAAGTCACGTTGGCATAAGGGTCAGCAACGATGATGCGCATCAATTGGTCGGTGGTCATTTCGCGACCGCCATCCATCGCCCAAGATTGTGGGTTATGACAGCCGGGACAGGCATGCTGACAACCTGCACAATAGATAGCTGTGCGGAATCCTGGCCCATCCACCATCGTGTCTTCAACGATATCCAATACTCTGATCATTCGTCGAACAGGTCTCTCGTTCCATGGTTGATATGAGTCACTCTGTCATTGAGTTCTGCCAGCTTACCGCTGTTCCATCGGTCGGTCGTGCCTACAAGATAGCCCGTGATACGTTGCAACTTGTCGATATTGGTGCTGCCACATTTCGGACATCGCTCCAAATTGTCTAAAGCATTCTCGTAACCACAGTCCATGCAGCGGTTGCGGTTGTGGTTTACACTGCCATAACCCATATTGAGCCTGTCCATCATATCGACCACACTCATGATGACATGGGGGTTGTGTGTGGCATCACCGTCGATCTCCACATAGAAGATATGTCCGCCGCGGGTCATTTCATGATAGGGGGCCTCAACCTCCGCCTTGTGGCGGGCTGAACATTTATAGTATACCGGCACATGGTTGGAGTTGGTGTAGTAATCACGGTCGGTGACGCCGGGGATGATGCCAAACTCCTGACGGTCTTTCTTGGTGAACTTGCCGCTGAGACCTTCTGCTGGGGTGGCCAGCACAGAATAATTGTGGTGGTACTGCTCGCAGAAGTCATTGACGCGCTGGCGCATATAACCCACGATCTTCAATCCCAATTGTTGTGCCTCCTCGCTCTCTCCGTGATGCTTGCCGATGAGGGCCACAAGGCATTCTGCCAGACCGATGAAACCGATACCGAGTGTGCCTTGATTGATGACACTTTCGATGGTGTCTGTCGGTGCCAATTTTTCGGCATCTATCCACAGACTTCTCATCAGCAGGGGGAACTGTTTCACATACGCTGTCTTCTGAAATTGGTAGCGCTCGTCGAGTTGGCGGGCGGTCACCTCAAGCATGTGGTCCAATTTAGACATAAAGAGGTCAATGCGTCGTTGCTGGTCTGGCTCACCCATGCATTCAATAGCGAGCTTCACAATATTGATGGTGGAGAACGACAGGTTGCCGCGTCCGATACTGGTCTTGGGGCCAAAGCGGTTTTCAAACACCCTTGTGCGGCATCCCATCGTCGCTACTTCATGAAGATAGCGAAGCGGATCGTCTTCTTTCCATTCATCCGTCTGATTGAATGTGGCATCAAGGTTGAGGAAGTTGGGGAAAAAACGTCTGGCGGTCACCTTGCAGGCCAACTGGTATAGGTCGAAATTGCGGTCATCGGGCAGATAGTTCACACCGCGCTTCTTCTTCCATATCTGAATAGGGAAAATGGCGGTCTCACCGTTGCCCACACCTTCGTAGGTGGAGAGCAATATCTCGCGCATCACACAACGACCTTCGGCGCTGGTGTCTGTGCCGTAGTTGATGGAGGAGAAGACCACTTGATTGCCACCGCGCGAATGGATGGTGTTCATGTTGTGGATAAAGGCTTCCATCGCTTGGTGGACTCGCCCCACGGTCTTGTTGATGGCATGTTGACGCGCACGCTCCTTGCCTGTGAGACCATCAAGGGGCTTTTTGATATAGTCAATCAATGGCTCGTCATACATATCGCTAAAATCCTCACCCATAAGCGCCTCCAGATTTTTCACTTCTTCTATATAGGTAAGACGAACGTATGGAGCGAGGTAGAAGTCAAAGGCTGGGATGGCTTGACCGCCGTGCATCTCGTTTTGAGCACATTCCATCGAGATGCAGGCCAATACAGAGGCTGTCTCTATTCGCTTGGCGGGACGGCTCGCTCCATGACCGGCGATAAAACCACAGGTCAGGATATGGTCGAGTGGGTGTTGGCAGCACGTCAGCGATTTGGTGGGGTAATAGTCCTTATCGTGGATGTGCAGGTAGTTATGCTCCATCGCTTCACGGCTGTCTTCTGATAGCAGGTAGTCATCAACGAAGGGCTTGGTCGATTCCGATGCAAACTTCATCATCATGCCGGCAGGGGTGTCTGCATTCATGTTGGCGTTCTCGCGGGTCACGTCATTGCTCTTGATGTTGACGATGTCGAGAAACACCTCACGTGTCTTTGCTTTACGGGCTATACTGCGCTGGTTGCGATAGGCAATAAACTTTTGGGCTACGTCTTTGCGGCTCGACTTCATCAGTTCCATCTCCACCGCGTCTTGTATCTGTTCCACGGTCATCTGACTGTCACCACGTTGAGTGATGCGATCTGTGATCTGGTAGATGATGCGTTCGTCTTCACCTTTCTCAGTATGGAGCATCGCTTTGCGGATGGCGGCCATGATTTTCTGTTCATTGAAACCCACTATCCGACCATCTCGTTTAACTACAGTCTGTATCATGTTTCTTTATTGGTTTTCGTTTCTTTTTGTGTAAAGATTAAGCAAACAGAGGACTGAATAAAAATAACCGTTCATTATCCTGGTTGAGTAAACACCTGCCTTCGTTCGCATGGCAAAGTTACTACTTTATTTTGATAACAAGAATGAATTAACAGATAGATTTCAAAGAAAAATGGTAAATATTTTATCCTCTATCATCATTGGAATTTGGGCTCAAAACGTGTGGTTGACTCCATCTTATTGATGTTCAGCAGAATGAGTCGAAGAATAGCGGAATGAGGATAAGTATAACAAATGAGCCCCTGCAGTCTTAAAAACTACAGGGGCCCATGATGTTGATGATTTACTTCTAACGGGAGAAGGGTTATAGCTTAAACTTGTAGCCTAAGGTCAGTGAAAGAGATTCATTTCTGGAATCTTCAAATCCTTCGCCTTTTTCCTTGTTAACTTTCAGCAAACCGATGTTGTATCTCATTTCAATGACAAACGGCACCTTGAACTCGTAGGAAATACCGACGGGAATGGCAATGTCGAATTTGTTGATGCCTTCCTTGACCTTTTCATCGGTGCTCAATGTCTGATTCATGTTATTGCCCGAAACGGAGACAGATGTCTTCAAATTGGCACTTGTCATGAATCCAAACTGCACACCAGTTTTCAGTGCCAGACCCTTCACGACATAATAGTTGGCAATGACTGGTACATTGATGTATGACAACTGCAATTTGGTGTCTTCCACTTTATAGTTCACATTGTTCAAGGTGTATTCTGTATCCTCCCATCCTGTACCTTGTTGAGAGAAGTTCACACCTGCTGCCAAACCAAGCTTGTCTGTCATCATGTACTCCAGTTCCACACCCGTAAAACTACCACCAGTAGGACTTGCGTCAAGCTGTTTCTTCAAACCAGTCTCGTTGCTGTTGATGTTAGGAGTATTGGTAAGCAAAGAACCCGTTCCACCAATTTTGGGTTGAATAGAAAGTGTTCCTGCCTCAAATTGTGCATGAGCATTGATGGTAATAACCATCGCGGTAACAATCAATAATAATTTTTTCATTTTTCCTGATTTTTGATTTTCAAAATGTTGACAATCTTTTCTAATACCAAAAAGTGCTGCAAAGGTAAAAATATTAATTATATTACGCAATGATTCTTTTAGTTTATTATCTTTATTGTTATCATATTATCATCATATTGTCATAAAAACCCTTCATTCTATAACCAATTCATCAAACAGCATTTCATGAATACCTGCTCCTGATAATTCTACATGATATTTTCCTGCGTTCACTTGTGAACCGGTCGTGATACTGGTCATCTTTCGTTTCGTTATTTTCTGTTGGGTCTGAAGAAATGTAATGTCATCTTCTTTATATATCACACCATTCATGTCGGTGATGCGTACATGCAGCAACTGTGGCTTTTCTGGATTATAATACTTCCATCGAAGAGCGTAGATCTTGGCTACACCTACATTGAAATCCCATTCCATGTGATTTTTTGTTTTTTTGCCTTTCACGGCAATGGAAGGATGGGGCTGTGGTGGCAACAATGAGTCGGGAGTCTTGACAAGAATATCATGCTCGAATTCTTCCCACATTTTGGAAGGAGAGATGGTCATGGGGGGTATAGGTGTCGAAACATCTTTTGAGGCGATGGCAATGGCAGATATCATGGCCTGGCCTACCTTCACACGTGGGAAAGATATTCTGATGCTATCTTGCTGATGGTCTATTTCTATGATGCGTTTGTAGGGCTTTCCGTAATGTGCCTGAGCCCAGATATCTAAATCATGGATGAACGTCTGGCCATTAATGGCTACATCAAACTGTCGCAAGCCTTCTGCATCCTGATGGCGATACCAGGGTTCAATGAAATATAGTTCCACGCGATATTTACCAGGGGATGCGGGAAAAACATATTCCAAATGATGACGGCCGAAACGTGAGGTCTGGAAAAGCGGAGAGGAAAAGGCCTTGTTACAAGTCTGGGAGGTCTGATAGGGTGACAGGTTGGCAAAGTTTTCTGACCATGAGTGCGACCATTCCTTGGTGTCTTGCATCCATTGATTTCCAAAGGTGTCGGTATAGGTGTCGCCACCACAGTTGAGACGGTAGTGATATACATAATCTGATGCGGGGGTGAGCAATCGTTCGTCAATCGTGCTTTCTGCTGCAACAATAGTCTGAGGATTGAAATGTTGCATATAGGCATAGAATGCATCGGTGGGCTGACCCCATATGGAGAGCAGACCTTTGTGGTTGAATGGGCCTACTTTGTCGATCTTGCGGAGACCTTCGTCTGGTTGTCGACGGCCAGGATTGTCATGGCTGAACAATAACCAGTGGAATTGTCCGCAGACACTGTCGCGCACACTTTCTGCAAGCCTGACTTTCTTCATCAGCAATTCACTGAATTTCTCTTCTGTATATTGCTCGCCTGTATGGTTGCCGATGGTGCGCCATGCACCGTATTCTCCATTGAGCAATTGGTCGTCTTGACTCAGCTCACGGGCATAATGGTCAATGTTGCCACCATAGGTGCCACTCCAGTTCTGTACCACATTCCAGTCGGTTCCTTCACCTCCATTACAGGTGGTGATCAGACGCTGTGTGCCGCAACGGGGGTCCATCTCACGGATGATGGAACAACACTCTTCTGCAAAATCCTTCGGTAGGGTGCTCTCGTTTTGCAATCCCCATAAGATGATCGATGGTGAGTTTCGACGTTCTTTTACCCATTGACGGAGATGCCGTTTGAAACTTTCACGAAATTCGGGCGTGTCATACCAGATGTGGGCGGAAAACTGAGGCCACCAAAGAATACCTTCCTTATCCAATAATGTCTTATAATGCAGGTTGTGGGGCTGGTGAGCGTCTCGGAATGCATTGAATCCCAAGTCTTTGACGAGTTTTACTCTCCACTCAATCTCCTCGTTGCTGAAGGCATGACTCTGCCCGAAGAGGTGCTCATATTCACAAGTTCCATTGATGAAGACGGGGCGTTCGTTGAGCATGAACCGATGGTCGCCATCAAGACGGGTTAGAGGCCATGAGGTATTGCAGATACCGTAGGGGGTGTCGGTACTGTCATAGGCCTTGCCTTCACGTTTGAGAATCGTATTCAATTGATAGAGATATGGTTTTTCTATCGACCACCTCATCGGATGTGCTATGGGCGCTTGTTGTCTGATGACCCGTGTCTCTCCAGGAGAGAGGGTGACGGCTTCGGTCAGACGGATAACCTGCTTGCCGCTCTTCTCACATAATTTGTTGATGACTTCCACCTCGGTGGGACGGTTGTTGTAATTGTGGATTTCGGTGTCGACAAACAAACTGTCACATGTGGCATTGTTCCATACATGAACACCAAACGGTTGTATCCTGACTCGATCAGTTGCTTCAAGCGTGACAGGACGGAAAATGCCGAAGGGCTGGCTTCCTTCACTAAAACCCCATTCACTGCTGCATCCGCCACATACCCAAGGCATGTCGGTGATGCCTTCAGGATGTGAAACTTTCACTTCGAGATTATTGTTGCCTCCCACATGTATATAAGACGTCACGTCAATGGTCTCGGTTGTACGGCCTATGTCGTAATGACCGAGATAGTGTCCGTTTAGGGTGATGTCGGCATAGGTGCCCACTCCTTCAAAACGGATGAAATATTGCTTGTCCTCTAAGTGGGGGATCGCAAATGCTTTCTTGAAAGTCGCTTCACCATGCAGATTTCCATGCACTTTCTGCAAGGCTCCATAATAATCATCCAGGTTCAGAGGGATATCTGAATGCATGGTTTTCCCTTGGTGGAGAATGTCCCATCCTTCGTTGAGCGATTGGATATATCGATGTCCTGTCTGATCGGGTGTGGGGAAATGCTTCTCGCTTGCACCAAGATGCCGGGAGGTGGCGACGGCGATACCTCGTTGTCCGGCTTGATTGACGGCACAATAGAAATGATAGACGACACCGTTGTGCTTCACGACATAACTTTTATGGGCAAACATCTCGTCGTATGGTTTTGAGGGGATGATGAGGTCGGGACCGTTCCAGTCTTGCCAGTGGACCAGATCCTCACTCACAGCGAAGGTGTTGTAGGCATTGTAATCACGGGTGGGATTGTATGCGGAGAAATAATACATCACCCATAGGTCACCCATCCTGACGATTTGGGCATCACCGGTGATCGTTCCGTCTGTGTCGTGAGAAAAAACAGGATTGTTGGCATAGCGTTTCCATTTCTTCAGATTTTTCGAGAGGGCAATACCGATGCGTTCTCCTTTAGGGTGCTGTTCATCTTTGCCTCCCGCATTATAAAACATCACAAATGGGTATTGCTCGTAACCTTTGATCCGTTCTTTCTTGTCCTTAAGCCAATAAATGGTACTCTTGTATTGTGTCAGGTGCTCCCACCATTGTGCATCCTTGTCTTGATAGCTCATCAAGGGGGAAGGGAACGTTTTCCATGAATGGGGTTCTGATATGTCATCGGAGGTGGATGCGAGGCCGATACTGAGTGGGGCGTTGACGGCTTCATAACCTGTTCCTGGACCTCCTATATAGGTCATCCAATATCGGCCACGATAATCTTCCATCTCATAATTGCCTTCCCAATGGTAGTCGATAAGAGCAGGAAAACCGCCTCGCTGGTTTTGATCCCATGATGGGGCGGGGGAATCGCTCGGTGGAAGTTCCAACACCTTTCCTTGAATCTCCCAATGCAGAAGGTCGTCACTCTTTGCAAGCCATGTCTCATAGCCTCGGCCATCGGTTCCTCCCTTTCCGTCATAGCAGACAAAGGTCATCAGCCATTGGTCACCTTTCTTGAAGACAGTCGGACAGTCATATTTCCTGTCATTGCTCTCCGGCACGATGACCATACCATATTTGTAAGGGGTGATGGAGGCTTCGTAGATCTTCTGCATGCGTTCTTGAGACACACCTGTCTGTGCATTGATGCTGCTACAGATGAGAAGTAGTAGGCAAAGGAGATTGTTTGTCGGTTTCATGAGGGGATGTTTGAAATGTCAAAATGATCATATGAGGATGATGGTGCTAAAAGAGCCAATCCACTTCATCTCCGGCTCCTTGTAATTCTGCGTCACGGGGCGTCAGTGTGCTGGTGGTAAAACCTGCGATCATGATGATGCCTTTGGGGAGGTTGACGACATGATGGCCTGCTTCAAAATGATAGGAGTGGATGTTGACTGTTGGCATATTGGTCATGTTGACGGCATTGGTGATGACGGGTTCTGCCTGACCGTATTCATTGCCGGTTGCATCTGTCTCAAGACGTGGTGGCTTGGCCCATTTGGGGTCATCGTCCATAAAGAACCCTACCAACATCTGGACGGGGGTTGCACAATCAAATACCACCGTTGTTCCTTCAATACGTGTCGTATCTCGGTTGAGGATAAGGGCTTGAAGACCTTGAAGTTCTGGGGCAATGGAATCGATACGCTCGTTGCGTTTCTCATAAAGTAGGGCATCTTTGCACAATTCCCGGCTATCTGCCTCCTTTGTCAGGGTTGTTCGTTCTGCATAACCTTTCGGACTACCGGTATAAATCACCGTCACGTCGGCGACTTGGGCTGGCTTCACGGCTTGGGCTTCGGCGGAGTGATTCTGTGGATGTCTAAGCTTGCTGATATTGGCTTTCAGATGCTCCAATTCTTCTTCATATACGGGCAACATTTCCTCCCAGGTCTTGTAGTGACCGTTGTCACCGCCCACGGGGATGCGGCGTTGTGCGGTCTGCATACTGTTGGCATAGAGGTAGGTGTCTTTGGTCAGGTTGACTAACTGCCGCCAGTGATTGAGACTCTCTGAGAGATAAACGACAGCAGTGTCAAGGTGGGTGATGTCTTTTGTCCATTTGTAGTCGAGCACTTTCTCTGCTGCCAGCACTTTCTGATGAAATGACCGTGCAAAGCTTTGATAGCAAGCGATGTCGTTGACAATCCGCTCAAACTCTTCTTTGTTCTTTTTGATGAATGGTCGGGCGAAACCTATGGAGGTGGCGGCCTCTTGGCCGTGTATCAGACATTGGGTGACGATATCCAAGGGCAACTCGCCTTGGTGGGCTTCTCCTTTCCATTTTTTCTCTACGTATTCTATCAGCTTTTCGCCAGCGGGACCGCAACTTTCATAAAAACCTGGGTAGATGGTATATTTGTAGGGATTGACCAATTGCGTCATCTTCATACCCAGCAGGAGGGTCTGGCGGTTGCCTTCTGTGATGCCAAATCTTCTGATAAGTTTGGGGGCAATCTCACCAGCCTCGTCATAGGCGTTGAGGATGTGCGCTGCAAGTGTGGCTTCTACTCCGAAACGCTCAGACAACAGTCCTGTCCAATACGACTCGTCGGTACCACGGTGGCTGTTCCATGCATAGCGCCCCCATGCCTTGTACCACATCCAGTCGCGGTCGGTCTGCATGAGACGGCGGCCGTCAGGCAATTTGTCTGCCGTATATGGCCAGTCCCAATAGGATGCCTGTGGATAGAGATGTAGTCCTTTGGCGCCATGTACCCGATGCATGGCTTGTACGGCTTTCTGGATGAATGCTGGTGATGACCATCTCCATGGCTCCAGGTTGGCTAAGATATGCACGTTGCTGATATGGATCGGGGCGGCGGCTGAGAGTTGACATTGGGTCTCTCCCCATGGACCGCCAGGCTCGTAGGTCGTCAGCGATTCACCGTTGTATTTGGTCATCGTATAGATATTGGGATAGAGAGGGAGGGATTTCTCCAACACTGCAGGACCATCGGTGTCGTGTGAACGCAGGATAATGGGTGGGGTGTCTTTACGGCCCGAGGCGGCTAAACCATCTTTGATGCCTGGAATGATGGTTTCTGTCATCCAACGGATGTCGGTATCTATGCCCGACATGGCTTCTCCCAGACATATCAAAAAGCCGACATCGGGGTATTTCTTCACAAATGCTGCGATAGATTTTCGGGTGTAATCGGCAATGACAGGGGTGATCGGACGGTTACGGTCTTGCGTCTTGATACCATAATGGTCGGCAAATGGTTTCGACACGATGATATTGTAAAACATCTGTATGACCCTGATTCCACGGCGTTGGGCTTCGGTGGTGAGGAAGGAGAACATTTCTTGGTTTTTCTCCATGGTGGCATCGTCGACCTCTGGAGCAAACGGATAGTCTTCAAGTTTGACCAATGAGGCGAAGGGGTGACCGTTCCACAGATATACTGTATTCATGTTGCAGGAGGCCAACAGGTCGAGATATTTGATCCATAGTGACTTGTCGTAAAACCAAGGGAAATTGTCGGGAGTATAGGGATATTCATATACACTGTGCCCTGGAAGGTAAACCGTTTTTTGTAGTCCCACGCAGGCGCCTCTCAATTTCATTTCCGGAGCATCTGTGATGTCATTTAGTTGCCGGAGTAAGGTGTCTTGTTGATAATATTCCAATAACCGGTTGGCACCGTAAATCGCACCGTTGGGGTCATTACCTGTAATAGTGATCTTTCGTCCTCGATGTGTAATGGTGAAACCTTCTGCTTCTCCTTTTCCAGAAACGTTGATGATGATGGTATATGGGCCATTCATCGTTTGGAGAAGACTGGCTGCGTATGCTGTTTGGGGTAATGATTTCCTCACTTTGATCTTCACACGACTCCATGAGGGTAGTGAGAATAATAAACAGAGGAGTAGAAAGGGTATCTTGTTTCTCATAAGGGTCTTTTATCTGATGGTGGTTTCTGCTGCTTTTATGAGGAAGGAATATCTTCCTTATTGATGGTCAATGGTTGATGAGCATGGATATCGAATGAATGACCGTGGATGATGAGTTTCCCATGTCCTCCGTTGCTCTTCACCGTGATGGTGTTCTCATCCATGTATACGTGAATCATACCCCAAGGGGTGGGCACGTCGCCTTCCATCCATTCCAATCCACCAAGATGAGGTCGCACTTCGTATGCCTCATATCCTGGTTGCACAGGTGATACACCTAAAAAATATCTTCCAAAGAGATAAATTGGACTTGCCCCCCATGCATGACATAGACTTTTGCCGTAGGGGCGACCATACATCTCAAGATGCTCACGTCCTGATGCGGTAGGTACATATTTCTCCCAGAATGTGGTGGCGCCTTCTTGAAGCATACCGCCCCAGTATGCTTTAATCTCTGACAAAACTGCTTCCTGGTGACCCATCATGCACAAGGCTTCCAGTTCGTAAAACCTCATATAAGGTGTGGTGATCGATTCCACCATAGGGTTGAACATCACATGATGGAGGATTTCCTGACGTTGGTCATCGGTCGCAAAATCATAGATGATGGCCATCATATTGGGAAATTTGGTCACCATTCTGTTCATTTCGCCTTCTTCCATGGCATGCAAATAGGCGTGTCTTTCTGGATCCCAAAAAACTTCCTGTATCTTTTGGCGCAACGATGTGGCAAGCGTGGCATAGTGGTGGGCGTCTCTTCTGTAGATTTCTGTGGGAATACTTCCTTGAGGGGGATGTGGGACTGGATGCTGGCCGAGAACAGTGGCGCATTGTTCCATCGTTTCCAATGACTTGCAGAAAAGGATTTGCTCAAAACATAAGACACCTCGTTTGTGCATGGGGAAATCCACCCAGTCGACAAAAATCCAGTCGTCTGATTGGCCTTCCATCATACCATCGGCATTGGTGCGTGAGAGACAATAATCCATCAGACTGACCATCCGTGGATACATTTCTCTTAAAAAGTCGTGATCACCGGTATAACAATAATAGTCATGGATGGACTTGAACCAATAGAATGTATAGTCCATGATGGTATTGATGTGGGCGGTCACGGGATCTTTACCCCTTAATTGACGGATGGTGCGGCGCACGCAGTCGTTGTCGAAACGCAGGTAATAGTTCATCAGATAACTCTGTATGGCGTCACCACTCCATATCCAACGGTCTCGTTTGATGCCATCCGTGAAAAACTCACGTGTGGTGAGGTCCATCGTGTAGGCGGATACTTTCCATATCTGATTGACTTCCGCGTCGTTGCAGGTGAAAGAACCACTCTGCACTTGTTGATAGGGGGCATATTCATATTCCATCGCGACATCATCGATGGTCACGTCTTCATCAGCTTCAATTGAGACATACCTGAATGCTTTGCTCGCTCTTAAGGTATAGTCGGAATGACGGATTGATTGAGCATTGCAGGAAAGATCGATAATATGATCTTTGCGCAAATCTATGACATCAAGGGTCTCGCAGTGGTCGTGGTCGCTGGCTTCTTCATGACTTTCTCCGTAAAAGATCTTTACGGTTCCTTCACCGTGAACTCCTTTTAAAAGGAGATATCCCATGGTCTCTTGACCGAAATCTGCCATGATGGCTTTTCCGGTTTTGATAAGAGAGGCCGCTGTCTTCTTCTGTCGGGGAAGTGAAAAGGTTGATGGGCCGTGATGCGGGTCATCGAAATTCCATCTTCCTGATGGTACGTAAATCCCGGAACCGTGGGCAATACCGTTTTCATCGATCCATATCTTGTCTTCATAGGTGGTCAGCCAACTTCCGTCTGAGTGGATGGTGGAACCGTCTATATATAGGGATGGCGGTGAAGATTGGTTATGCACCTTGATGCTGATGTGGTGCTTTCCTTTAGGGATGATCATCGTTGGGGGCATACCAAACTGAAGCTTTCCATCAATCATCAGATGAAATGAACCTTCTGTGTAGATCTTGATCTGTTCTTCGTCCTGAAGGTTGATGGACTTGCAAAACTCAACAGTGGGCCAATGACTGTCTTGTTTCCAGAATGGGGGAAACATCGCACCGCGTTCTGTGCGGCGATTGTTGAACTTGTTGCCAAGCCAGATCTCAAAATCACCAGGATACCATATCCATGTAGCTTCGGGATGTCCTTTTTTCATCATCGCTGTTTTTTGAAAATCAAACCTATGAGAAAACCGACCACAAAGATGGTGGTAGTGCCGAGTACGATGGCCAGATATTCATGAAGATGAATGCCTGGAAGATCCAACGTGGAGGCGAGCGATATCCAGGCTATGACCACGATGCCGCAGACACAACCGGCAAAGGCTGCCCATGGACTGATGCGGCGGGGCATGATGCCGAGAAGAAACAGACCGAGCATTCCACCTGAGAAGATGGATGATAGCTTCCACCAGGCATCAATGATACTCTCAACACTGAGCATGGCGATGGCTACAAAAATACCAATGATACCTACTACGCAACTTGAAAAACGGAGTACCATCACTTGACGGCGCTCATTGGTCTTTCCCACCATGGGGGTATAATAGTCGGTGAGAATAATGGTGGCGGCCGACGTCACACTGGTGGAAACGGTGCTCATGCCGGCAGCAAAAATTGATGCGATCAGCAAACCTCGTAATCCGATGGGGAGACCATTGACAATGAAAAATGGAAAAACGTAATCGGGCTTAGCCTCAATATCGGCAGGCAATAATCCCGGATGCGCGGTGTAGTAACTATAAAGGGCTGATCCTATAAGGAAAAACAGGGCTGAAACGGGAATGAACAAATAACCTCCAAACAAAGCGGAGAAACGGGCGTCTTTATCTGTCTTTGCGGCGTGGTATCGCTGAACATAGTTCTGGTCAATGCCATAATTCTGGAGATTGATGAAGATTCCGTAGATCAGACAAATCCAAAACGTGGATGTGGTAAGGTCGGAGGTGAAGGCGCCTAAAGAGAATTTATTGCCTTCTGATGAATGGATGGCCAGATCAAAGGCTTGCATAGGACCTTCGGGCATGGAGAATAACAATATGCCAAGGCAAAAAAGGGCTCCACCGATCAATATGATTCCCTGAATGGCATCTGCCCAGATGACGGCCTTCAGACCGCCTGCCATGGAATAAATGATGATGGCAACGGAGGTGGTAATGATGACAATGTGAAGATTCCATCCCATCAGAATATACATGGGGACGGCAAGCAGGTAGAGAATGCTGCCCATGCGTGCAATCTGTGTGAGGAGATAACAGAGAGAGGCGTACAGACGGGCCCACCGACCAAACTTGTCTTCTAAAAAGGCGTATGCCGATACACTACCGCTCTTGCGGTAGAAGGGGACGAAATAGCGGGCGGCAAAATAACTGGAGATAGGGATGGACAAGGAGAAGACAAAAGCATTCCAATTAGAGGCAAATGCCTTTCCTGGATATCCGATATAACTGATGCTGGAGACATATGTGGCAAAAATGCTCATGCCAACCACCCAACCGGGAAGGGATCTGCCAGCTTGCGTAAAATCTGATGAGGTGTTGCCTTTCTTGTAGAAAGAACAACCGAAAATGACCACTCCTAAAGTGAATACGATGAATATGATGAAATCGATGGTGTTCATGTGTGTCGGTGATTGCTGTTAAGGGGTTATGGTCGTAATTGGATTCCTGCCTGTGATTTGATGCTGTCGCTCACCATGCTACCATTGTTTTCCCAGGTATTCCCAGGACCGTTGGCGTTTTTCAGGTATTTTTCGGAGGGAGTCCAGTTGTTTCTTACTGTGATATAGGAAGATCCTTCATCGGTGTAAAGATAAAACCAATGGTTGGGGTCATGTACGTAACTTGGCTGGTAGATGTCACTCACCACATTCTCTTCTATAAAGGTGTGGGGCTGAGCCCCTAAGGTGTAGATGCCTGCTGTGTCATACATGTGGTGGGCATAATGATGGATATAATTCCCTTTCACCTGGTTGTTGGCCATCGCACAGGTCTGTTGGTTCCATCCCCAACCCAAACTGATGCCTGTATATGATACTTCGGAGATCTCATTGTGGAGTATCATAATCCCTCGCACATAACCGGCTCCAATACCGATACATCCCCAGTCTTCGTTGGCTACATCGTGAACGTAGTTGTTGCGGATGGTCAGATCTTGGCATATTTCGCGCATGTCGACGGGGGCATAGGGAAGATGGGCCTCATGGCCTTCAGGGCCAAAAGATCCTGCCAAAATACCTGTGCCGCCTACATCTTGAATATGACAACCTTCAATCTGACCGCCTTGGATATATTGATGGTAGTCGATACCTGTAGAGGCACAGTGTTCTACATGACAATTGATGAAACCGACATCTTGGGCACAATTGACGGTGATAGCTGCTGCGGGGCGTCCTACCCAACCTTGGTTGTCGAGTTTGTGGTCTCCGTGCGGACGGATCAGTTTCGGCTGAATCTTATAGGCTTCGATCATATACATGCCTGCCTGTAAGGGGGCATGTCCATGGATGCTGGGGCGCATCCATGTGGCATATTGGAAAGCAATTCCTTTGATAGTGACTGATTTGACGGGACTGTCTATTGTGCCCTCCACCTTCAGCAGAGTTTCTAAAGCGGGAACTTCTACAACTGCGGAACGCATATCTTCTCCTTGACGGGGAATGTAATATACTTTTTGTTCCTTGGTATCTAAATACCATTCTCCTGGATGGTCTAGCAATTCTTTGGCGTTAGTAAGATAAAAGGCGGAGTTATGACCGTCTGTGGTAACCATCGGGGAGGGCCATGGATGCATGAAGTGAACGTGACTTTCGGGTTGATGGAAGGTGACCGCAGCACGGTCGCCTTGCAGGGTGACATTCTTAATGCGCAGATTGGCCACACACCACATCTCGTGTAAAACCATTTCCACATGACTGGAATGGAGGATGCTCTTCATCGCTTTGGCTGGTACATAGAGGGTCTCATTGGGCTTGTCCATATCTATGATACGGCTCATCTGCTCGAAATCTTCTACATCGCGTGCTCGGATGGCTTTTTGACCATTAACCCATAATTGCCTGAATTCCAATGGCCTTCCATTCCATTCTGGGACATTGGCAACCCATACCTTTCCTTGCTTTTTCCATCCTGTTATACTGACTCCACCATTGATGGTCACCTCTCCGTCGGCCTCCATGGTGATGCCTGCGTCTTCTGGGCGGATGATGATGGGTTGGGTGATCCGGTATGTGCCTGAGTGAAGACGGAGAACTGCGTGGTCACAGGGATGTTGCATGCGCTGAAGCCGGACTTCTTGTAAGGCTTTTTCAATGGTAAACTGACCAGGATGGACATCAACCTGGAGCGTTTGGGTTGTAGCACGCATGCCGAGTGCTGACAATGCAACGGTCGTGAGAATGGTCAATATCCTGCGGGCATCCATACAGTCATCTCACTTTTCCCGCGATTACCCCAGGCATAATAGGGTATCAGACGGATTGTCTTGCGTTGATTGGTGTTTGTCACATCACGGTACAACGTTCCTTTCCATGAATCGCTTTCTCTGACAATGACTTCTCCTTCAAGGGCCATCAGGCGATGGTTGCCAATGTTTGTTTCAATGGCGCTCCATTGGCTGTTGACGGGAATCACCACATGGTCGATATCGATGCCTCCAAGGTCGGAACTCTCTGCACAGTAAACAATGGGGCCTCGCTGGATGGCTACTTGACCCCTGGATTCTTCTACCAAGGGGTTAGCTTCTACGATTCGGGTGGGGATATCCATTTCCATTTCCACGATGTCTCCTTTTTTCCATTGGGCATTGATACCCACATAACCTTTTTCTGCCGTGGAGGCGACCAACTCTCCATTGTGCTTGATACGGTAGTGCTTGCACCATCCGGGAATCCGAAGCCATAGTGTAAAACTCTTTTTACCTTTTAGTTGCTCTAATACGATTCTCACATGACCATCCCATGGATAATCACTGGTCTGTGTCAACTTAATGTCACCGATATCATCCAGCTTCAGACTGAGATGGTTACTTCCATAAAGATTGACGTAGATGGCTTGTTTTCCAGTGGAATAGGCATAGTCTTGTGTCTCACAAAGCGTACGTAGGGTGTTGGGTGGACAACAGAAACAACTGATATATTTCTTGCGCTCCTTTGGCCATCTGAGGGTATAGGGTAGCTCATCACTTATACGCATGGGATTGGTGTAAAAATATTTTTCACCATCTAGGGATATACCGCTCAATATGCTATTGTAAAAGCATGTTTCCATCAAATCGGCATATTTACCATCACAGGTGGCTTGCAACATGCGCCAGTTAAACAGCATATTGCCAATATTGGCACAGGTCTCGTTATGGGCGGTAGAGTGGGGTAGTTGATAGGGACGACCAAAACTTTGATGCACTTTTTGAATGTTGGCAGGTTGATAGTCTGTGCCGTCGGGAGAGGTGCCGTCATAGAGTGCGCCGCAACCACCGGTGATATACATTTTGCGGGTCACGATGTCTTCCCATATCGAGGTGAGATTATCCATTAATCGTGATTCTCCTGATTCCAAAAACAGGTCAGCTACTCCAGCGTAGAGATAGTTGGCTCTCACGGCATGACCCATGGCCTGATACTGCTCATAAAATGGTATGCGGTCTTGATTGTCATCGGTTCCTTCTTTCACCATTCCTCTGATATCGATGAATTTTTTCTGCAGTTCAAGATATTTGGGATCTCCTGTCTCACGGTAGAGTTCGGCGATTGCCATGTAATGGGATGGGCAAATGGCATTTCCTGCTAGTTCCTCGGGGGCGTTCTTGCAAAAATTGTACAAGAATTCTCCTGCCTTAACAGCGGCATTAAAAAGGGTGGTCTTGCCTGTGGCTCGTTTGTGAACGATACCGGCAGTGATTAAGTGACCAAGGTTGTATGTCTCAAAGTTAAGCCTGTTGACAAAAGCACCGTCGTCCTTCGTCCCTACTGCTGTTCCCACGACGGTCTGATCGTTGCCGGTAGATGACATCGTTTGCTTACGGCGGTTGTTCTCCGCGATGATGACAGGGGTATGAATGTATCCGTCGGCTCTTTGTGATTTGACAACGCATCCGATGAACCGATCCATGATCTTGTCGAGTTCTGGATCTTTGGTTACCGCATAGACTGCTGCCACTCCTTCAAGCCATTTATACATGTCGCCATCATGAAAGGGTGGGCCATGGTGATCGCCTTGTTTCTCACCTGATGCGATTAGAAAATTGTTGAACCCTTTCCCTTCATCGCTTTGCCATGTCTCCCACATGCTCTGAACGGATGTCTTGCTGAAGACTTGGAACCTTTCACCCCAGAAACCGTTGTCCCAGACTACGGCACTCAATGGGGTGGATTTCATCTTTGCGTTGATACTTTGACTGGTATCTGTCAATCCTCGTTGTTGGGCGGTTGCCGGGTGGGCACTCAGCAAAAAAACAAGGGAAAGAGATAGGTCGATGATTGTTTTGTATCTCATGGGAATGATGATTAACTGTTAATTGATGATGAGGGCGGTCACAATTTGCCTCCGCGTTCTTTGACTCGTTTACCCCATTCCTCACGTTCTTTCTCTATATTATAGCCTCGCTTGGAAAGGTAGTTGTTGATCCGACCCTTGTATTTCTTAAATACTTCATGTTTCTTATTGCTGCTTTCGGCATCGATGGCAAGTTCACGACCTTCTTTCAGCCAGATAAGGATTTGGGCCTTTTCTTCTGGCTGTAGTGAGGGTATCATGTCGCAATAGGCGTCATAAGTGACATTGACGACATCGAAGGTCATCACATTTTTTACCTTTTCTATTTCTTGTGGCTTTAAATAGGATGACAGGGATGCGTCGAATCCAAAATGTGACCGGTATAATTTGGAATCACATACGGCTGCTGCAAGCTGCTTGTCGGTCTTCTTCAAACTGTCTCGCTCTGCATAGATGTCGTTGAGGGTAAAATAGCGGTTGGCTATAATGTTACGGACGTTCTCGCCAACTGGGGTCCATGTTATACTGAGGGCGTCGGTCGCTTTCTCTGCACGGCTGAGGATGGTCTTCACATAATCTGGGTCACGTCCCGTATTGTCAAGGATAACTTGGGGTTTGGGGTAGCTGTTAAAGATTTCCTTGAGATAGCGCACGTTGCTGCCATAGTTCATCTTTACATTCTTCACCATGCTGGTATCACGACTGCGTTCTACAAATAGCCAGCCTTTCCAACCCATCTGGTCAAGTGTCTGCTTGATGGCGGGGATGTTGATAGTCGAGTCGTTGCGTAACCAAACCCTGTCGCTATTGGACGCATGGATCGCACAGATGTTTTTCGCACCCAGTTTCTGGATGTCTTTGCATACGTCCCAACCGTTCTCAATGATTGTCTGAAACTTGTAGAAGATGGCTATTCCATCGCTGTTGATTTCTTTAAGCAATTTCAGATTGTTTTTGGCGTCAAGTGGGGTGTCTATCCCAACTCGTTTGCCGCGGGCCTTGGCGGCTTCACCGATTTCATGAAGGCGTCGGGTAATGATCGATCGCTTGGTTTTATCTTGATACCAGTCGTTACCACATCCGCCAAGGGGAAGAAATGCCACTGTTGTTCCGCCCATCTTATCCATCGTGTCAAAACAATCGGATACCAATGACAGGTAGGTGTCTTTTTTGCTCAGGTCCTGTGCATAAAAACCGCTCATCGCAACGGCTCCGACCGTGATTCCAAGGCTATCGGCCGTTCGGCGGAATTGAGATGCGGTCTGGGATTCACGAAGCTTGTTGTCAAACTCATCTCGCTGACCTAAACCACCCATATCCAATTCGATACCATCACATCCAAGTTGGTGGGCCAATTCAAATTCACCTAATTTTTGGCGTTTGAGGACCATCCAGTCACATACACCCACTTGGTAACGATCTTGTGACATCATGACATCAGGAAAAAGCAATCCCAATGTCATGAGAATTAGTGAAATACAATATGTTTTATTCATATTGTATAGACGTTTAATAATGGGCTTTGTACCTATCTGTAGGACAGACTTAAATGATTTGACTTTATTTTACACGAAACATTTCTCTCTTTTTTAGAGCGTGGTTAATGTTTGTTAATTTATTAAAGGAATGTATGGCTATATATAAATTAAAAAGTAAATTTACAGATTAAAATCTTGATTGGAAACCATAAACAACCATGATGGTTTAATATAATGTGTGAATGGTAGTAATGTAAGCTATGAAGGGGTTTGCAAAAAATGTAAAACTATTGATGATTATGGCCATTTTATTTATGGCCAATCAATTGCACGCCCAAATTTTCAGCGAGCATTATACCTCCTATTGGGTTTCTGGCGAGGATAGCATCCCGCTTACGGTGACTGTTGATTTCAAGGTGACTGATGATAGTTTGCATTTAGCTTCCATCACAAAAATAAAAGGATTATTTACCTCATTAGTTTTACCTGACAGTGTGATATATGAAGGTGAGATGTATGTGGTGGACGAGGTTGAAGATTGCGCTTTTGTTGCAGATGATGATCAACAAAATCTCATTGGCATTGCTGATGATGAGATGGTGTTGTCGTCTATCACTTTCCCAAAATATTTACGTGTGATAGGCCACAGAGCCTTCATGAATTGCCGGTTTCTAAGTGAGGTAATTCTTCCAGACTCTTTGCAACAATTAGGGGAGTATGCTTTTAGCTCCTGCGAGAATTTGATATCTATACGTATACCGGATGCCATCAGAATAATACCTGAGGGTTTATTGATGGGATGTTCTGGGCTGAAGAGGATATTTTTGCCTCAACAAATGGAACGTATTGGTGAAAGAGCATTCTATCGTTGTCTTCAATTAGCGGATGTCGTTTTACCTGATAGCCTTAATATGATCAATGATGAGGCTTTTGGTGATTGTCATTCGTTGACTTCTTTGAGGCTTCCCAACAGAATTTCACATCTTGGCGCTCATTTGTTTCAAGGTTGTCAACAGTTGGAACTGATCAGCTTACCTGACTCTATAGTTACAATTCCTGAGAGATTGTTTTCAGGTTGTGAAAAATTGCGTGAGATATCTATACCAGCAACGGTATCCAATATCGAACCGGGGGCTTTCGAGAATTGTAAATCTTTGTCTTCCATCACGATCCCTCAGCTTGTTGAAGTCTTGGGCGAACATTCGTTTTGGGGATGCGATTCATTAAAAATAATCACAGTTTTGTCTCAAATACCTCCCAAAATATATAGTATTGATTCATATTGGGAACCAGATTCATGCAATGAGAATATAATCGCTGCCTTTTCTAATTTCGATGCAAAATTGTATGTGCATGGTTTGGTTGAGGACAAATATCGGAATAGTTCGGATTGGGAATTATTCAATATATTTCCTCTCAAAGAGATTTCTATTGGTTCTTTGAATTTGTATTCTGGAGATCAGAGAATGTTTCCGGTTTATATCTTTGGATTTCAGCAAATTGGTTCTGTATGCTTTGACTTGGTCTTACCGCATTGGATGAATTTGATTGAACAAGGGAATGTATTGATTGATAAACATCAGCATGATGTAGATAGACCGAATCATGGTCATGTCAAACGTTTAGATGATGAGGATAATCATTCTTATCACATTTGTGTTGGGGCAGAGGAGGGTGACGAATTGGCTTCTGATACCCTTATTACGCTTGTCGTGGCTGTTGATACATTATTTGAAGAAAAGCAGGCCATCGGAAAAATGCAAAATGTGATGATACGATGTCTGGCTGATGAACAAATAATCAGTCTCTCTGACGCACAATTCGATATTCATCTCGATGCCTTAAAGATGGGCGATGTCAATTTTGATGCTATTGTTGATGTCACGGATATCATGATGATCATCAATTATGTCCTTGGAAATAAAATTGGGGTTAATCCTAAAGTGGCGGATATTAACAAGGATCATCATATTGATATTGTTGATATTATGCTCATTGTTCAAAAGATACTGAATGAATAGTCTGTACATGTTTATTTGAAATTGCTTGATAATATGTTGATTAGATTTGCAAGATATTTATTTTTGGTCCTTTGTTGGGTCGGTCTTTGTTCGTGCACGACAAATGATTCTACACTGGATCTGAAAAAGGATGTATCTACTCTTCCCGACAATGTAAAATTGGAGGATATACCAACAAAAATTTTGGTGTTGGGCAACAGCTATTCTTATGATGCGATTCGTTATCTCCGTGAACTAGTTCAGGGGGCAGGCATTTCTCCTGATCTCATCGATATCTTCCATGGGGTCCAAGGGGGTGCAGGAATTTCATTTTGGGTGGGCACATACAAGCTTGACACGCCGTTTCGTTTCAGACATGAAATGGGCAGTACCCAAATAGGACAATACGTCTCAGTAAGAGAGATGCTTAATCACAATTGGGATATTGTCGTTTTCCTTCAGGCTAGTGACAAGTCTTACCAGTGGGAGAATTTTGAAGGGGTTATCGATCAGTTTATTACAATGGTCAGCACGCATTGTCCTAACAAGAGCGTGAAATTGATGTATGGCATGCCATGGGGGCATACAAGAGAGTCCTGTCCTAAAGAAATCAGAGGGAATATTGAGTGCGCGAAAAGAATTTTTGATACTTATGGCATCCAAGTCATCCCTACAGGAACTGCTATCCAGAATGCAAGAAATACACGTATCTGTAATGATACTTATCTGACACGAGACAATTGGCATCTCAATTTTGGGATAGGATGTTATATCGCAGCATGCACTTATTATGAGGCTTTGTTCTCATCGGCTTTAAAAAGGCCGGTGGTGTCTTTAAACGTCAATCACCCGTTGTCGGATGATGAAATTTCGTCAAATGGGGCCATGCCGGTGGATGATTCCAATCGCCTGCTGTGTCAAATGTGCGCCTCAAGGGCTTGGCAAGAACCTTTCTCCGTCTGCGAAACGATTGAGACAGAGAGCATTCCATCGGCTCAATAGCTGAGGCTTACACGTTGATCTTTATGTGGGCATGGTGATGAATCATCATGCTCGTGGAAATTTGCCCAATATAAATGGACAGTATTTGTTGATGATGATATGAGCAAAAACACATAGGATCATCACCACGATAGCACCGATTATCTTGAATAATTCGCCTTCTATGGGACAAATCGTATTCCAGAAAGCGATAAAAAGATTCTGGATGCAAACCATTGTGAGTAATGAATCTGCCATGGTTTTCAATAGGGGAAAGTTCTTGGTAAATAAGCAAGAAAACGATAGAACGGCAAATGTCCCGATGAATGCACTGGTGAAAAACATGATAACGGATATGGGAAAATTAGGATATTTCCCATAAAACAGTCCCAACATGCTTATTTTACCATTTAATGTCATGAATAACCATACGATGATAAAACCTATTGGCCATAAATATTTGAATATGGATGTCTTTGATAAGGACAGAATCTTTTGCTTGAACATCATTCCGACAATAAAAAAAGGTAATGCCATCACGGTTTGCCCGATATAGAAGTAATTATAATATAAGGTGATAATGAACAAGATACTCCAAAAGGCAATAGTGATGTAGATGCTTATCTTTCGAAAAAGGCAAACAAAAATCTTTATATTGAACAAAACTATTAGAAACCATAACGGTCCATTTATTATCATCCTCTTACCATAAATAAAAGCGAACACACTTTTTATCATGTAATCGCATGCTGTGGAGAAATCGTTGTGTAAAATTCTGTAGATAAAAAATATCAATAGAAATGATACAACAGGAATTAACAACAGACGGGAATTCTTCTTTAAACTTTCCTTAAATCCTATGGGCTTGTCAAGCATGCCGGAAATAAGGAAGAACAAAGGCATGTGAAATTGGTATATAAAAGCTCTGGGGGTACTGGTCATTGGCAACATGTGGCCTAATATCACCAGATATGCCGTAAAGACTCTGGCATAATCCAAAAGGATGATTCTTTGTTTGGGGGACGGAGTGGCAAGTGTGGTGTTCGTCATTCAAAGGGTGTCGTTAATATCGTCTGATGATGGAATAAGAGTGAGACTATTCCATAAAATCACGTTTTTACGTTGCGAAGGTAGCAAAAAACGGAGGGACGGCAAAGCATCTTGCGTTTTTTTTCAGATTCTGAAGAATAAATGATTAACTTTGCATCGTGAAGGATTGACCTGTCATTGAATGCTCCTATAGGGGCATGCCGTGATAGCATCATTCTATTATCTATTTAACTTGGATTAATCACCGATAAAGATGATTTCAAAATATCAATTTTTACGATGGTTTGGCATTATCGTCATCATCTTAGCCTTGATTAGGTGTATCTTCCCTTCTATAGCAGAACCTCGTGACAATGATCAAGCGGATGCACAGCCTGAAGAAGTGGACAAAAAGGCATCTCATCATAAGGAGGACACGCTGTCTGTAGTGGCGCCACAGCAGGAAAAGAAAATGATAACGCCTGTTGCGAATTCGGAAGAGAACTTTGGACTCCTGAAAAAACACCCGATTATGGGCGTTTATAACTATAGCCTCACTTTCCCTGATTCAAATGATGTGCAGTTGGAGACCGCCAAAAGGTTGGGGGTAACTGCGGTAGCTGACCGGAAAGAAGCTGAAGAGAGAAAGTCCGAACTCGTTTATGTGGCTGCAAGCCCATACTACCATGTGGATAAACTGAAAAGAAGTATACCTTATCTGGTACCTAAAGCAGCAGTGCTGCTCAATGATATTGGACGGTCTTTTTATGATAGTTTATATGTGAAAGGTATTCCGCTGCATCAGTTTGTTGTCACAAGTGTGTTAAGAAGCCAGGAAGATCTTGAAATGTTGAAGCAAGTCAACCGGAATGTTTCTGAAAACAGTTGTCACCTTTTGGGCACAACCTTTGATATTGGATATAACCGTTACAAAGTGGTTGATGATCCTGATCATCCTTTCGCCCGTGAGGTGGGTAATGACACCTTGAAATGGGTGCTTAGTGAAGTGCTCCGTGACTTGAGGGAAAATGGAAGGTGCTATGTGAAATATGAAATCAAACAAGGCTGTTTCCACATCACTGTCAGATGATCAGAAACAACCTTGCATGAGAATGCCGTCTGCTATTCACTTGTTTACATGGATGGAGAGGAGACGATGATCTTTGCGCTGGCGTTATTGTAGTTGTCGGGAATCTTGAATGTCACCCCGTCATAACTCAATGTACTGCCACCCTTCACGTTGACGCCAGTATATTTCTTGCTGGAATGTGTAGAGGCTGTACTCCCTGTTGTCGCTTTGCCGCCAATGCCCATAAGGGTTGCTCCATTGGTCAGCACATTGAAATCGGTTTTAAACGCAGTTCCTTTATCGGCTGATCCACATGATAAAATCTCCCCTCCGGAGAGGATTATGTCGCCGTCACTCTTGATGGGGTGAGGCTTGGAGTCAAGCGTGCCATATTCATAGGTGTCTCCTGTAGTGACTGCTGTGAGTTGGCCACCAGAAATGGTGATGATTCCCGTAGAATTGATGCCTTTACCGCCATCGCCTGTACTCGTCAATGTGAGCGTGCCACCTTTCATGGTAAACGAACCGTCACATTTTGCACATGCATTACTGGAGATATCATTGGCGGCGGCTTCATAGACTGCGGTTCCCGTTGTAATGGCAGTGATAACACCTCCGGTGATAACCATGTCGCTTTCGCATTTCAGCGCTTTTGTCGCATTACCTGATGTGGTGACTGACAGTGTTCCTCCATCAATCATCATTTTCCCATTGTCTTCCTTGTCGCTTTTCTTCTTTTCCACATCTATCCCGTCGCCGGTAGATGAAATGGTGACCGTACCACCCTCCATCTTAAAGTATTGATTGATATGGAAACCGTCTGATGCTGCAGAGGTGACTGTGATCGAACCGAGTCCTTTGTTCAAAAGCGTATACTCATCTGATACATAACCATGTTTAACATTGCCTACAATTGTCAGTGCTCCTGATCCTGTCCATGAGGTGTGACCGTCAACATAAAATGCTGCTTTGTGTCCATCAGAACCGTCATCCACAACATTTGTCAGACCGTCGGCCAAGTAATTGGTCGTGCCGTCTGCCAATCTGACTCCTATTAATTTGCCATTCTGAATATTGATTGCGGCACTGTCGGGATTGATCAATGATAATTGGTTGAAAACCAACCCCATGGCATGGTCATCATCCATATAAAATGAACCATTAGAGGAATTTCCTGCAAGAATATAGGTGACATTAAATGGCAAATCGTCACTGGTGTGGATGCACACATGTGCTCCTTTTACTGTGGCTGACAGGTATGGAGAAAGATTTCCTGAGATAACAACCTTTGCCGATGAACCGTCGTAGTGAACGTCAACCAAATTGTCGTCAAATGCAGTGTCGTCAATCGTGATGTTGGTAAGTTCTGACAGGGTATAAGTCTTTCCGCATACAGTTAAGGTAGTGCCGTCGCTGTAGGTCATCTCACCTGCTTGGGAGGCGGTGATGGCATAGGTGACGTCTCCCATGTTTATGCGCATGGTCTGCCCAATAGATGGCATTACCATAATTTGAAACAAGAAAAGAAAGAATAAAAACTTTTTCATCTCACGACTTTTATTGGTTGGTTTCGCTGATCCTTCAAAATATATACGCCATGTGAAAGATGTGTCAAAGCTGTTCGAGCATCATTATAGGTACCAATGGCTTTTCCCGAGACTGTGTACACTTCGACCGAACCAGATAAAGAAGATGGCAGAATGGCCGTTTCAATACCTTGAGTGTCAGAAAAAAACATCTTGGATAGACTGGATAGCGCGATCTGTGTTCCATCGCTGGCAACTAATTGACCATTAGAGAAAGTAATTGTTAATCCTGAGGCTGGCAAGGTGATGGATTCACCATTAGTCGTCTCTAATATCAAATATGGGTATGTGATGGCATGTGATGCCACAAACGTGCAAGTGGCAATCATGAAAGTCAATATTTTTTTCATAAAGAAGAGAAGAAATAGATTGTTATAAATTGGCGATGCAAAAATAAATAAAAAGTGTGATTTTGCCAACAATTATTCGCCCAATATGACAATTTGTTATGAAATATTAATAATAGATAGAAGAATCGAAACCTTATAAAATAAAGCATGGGAATTGTTTCCCAACAACTCCCATGACTAATTTCTCTAACTAACTTATTATCAACTATTCATTACTCATTCTAACTGAGTGCAAAGGTAATATATATCAGCAAATAATGCAAATAATACGTTTAATATCACAACGAAAACAACGTAAACGTTTACGCTAAGGCATTTATTAGCTGCTATTTGCAAGTTTTTTTGATTGGTTTTATCGATGGTGGATAGATTTTGAAGAAAAAAGGAATAAGTAGATTCGGAAAACTCTCTTAGAAAAATGATAGCATTCCAATCATTTTTTTTAATTTTGCAAACGCATTTCATAAACTATAACTACAATTCAATCTATGCCTGACAATAGTAATACACATATTAACAGAAGAAGAAAAGCTACACCCCTGCCCATCGATCCAGGGTTGGGTCACTTGCCGCCTCAATCCACAGATACCGAACGGCTCGTATTGGGGGCGCTGATGATCGACAAGGATGCCTTTACGGTCATCAGTGAGATACTTAGACCGGAAACCTTCTACGATGAACGCAATCAGAAAGTATATGCTGCCATTCAAGCTTTAAGCATCAACGAGCATCCAGTTGACTTTATCACTGTCGTAGAGCAGCTTAAACGTGATGGCAACTTAGATCTTGTCGGGGGGGAGAGTTATGTCATGGATATCACTTCACATGTGGTGTCGTCTGCTCATGTGGAATATCACGCGCGCATTCTTGCCCAGAAGTTCCTTGCACGTGAATTGATCTCTTTTGCAAGTAAAATTGAGACATTAGCCTTCGATGAGTCCAATGACATTGAGATTGTAATGCAAGAGGCGGAGGGAAAACTGTTTGAATTGTCACAGAAAAATATGCGGCAAGACTATACTCAGATTGACCCTATTGTGGCGAGAGCGGTGGAAATCATGCAGCTGGCTGCTGCCAACACAGGAGGACTCACAGGAGTTGCAAGCGGATTCACCAAATTGGACGAGATGACCTCCGGATGGCAAAAAAGTGATTTGGTGATCTTGGCAGGAAGACCTGCCATGGGAAAAACGTCCTTTGCGCTTTCTATAGCTAAAAATATCGCCATTGACAATCGTGTGCCTACTGCCTTCTTCTCTCTGGAAATGAGTAATGTGCAATTGGTCAACAGACTGATCTCTAATACTTGCGAAATCGATAGCAAGAAGGTGATGAATGGTCAATTGGATGACTCTGAGTGGAACCGTCTTGACAAAAATATACGCAAACTCGATGGCGCTCCATTATATCTGGACGACACGCCGGGCTTATCGATTTTCGAACTTAGGACTAAAGCAAGAAGACTGGTTCGTGAGAAGGATGTGAAAATTATCATGATTGACTATCTTCAGTTGATGAATGCCAATGGTATGAGATTCGGAAACAGACAGGAGGAGGTCTCAACAATCAGCCGGTCATTGAAGTCTTTAGCTAAGGAACTCGATATCCCTATCATCGCACTTTCACAGCTCAACAGATCTGTGGAACAGCGTGACAACAGCAATGACGGCAAACGTCCCCAGTTGAGTGACTTGCGTGAGTCGGGAGCCATTGAGCAGGATGCGGATATGGTGCTCTTTGTTCATAGACCGGAATATTACCATATCTATCACGATGAGAATGGAAACGACTTGCATGGTATGGCACAGATCATTATTGCCAAGCACCGTAAAGGTGCCGTCGGCGATGTGCTGCTGCATTTCGTCGGACAATATACTAAGTTTGCCAATCCGGAAGACACCTATGTGCCGCCAACTGAAGGTGGAGAAATCATTGGTTCTAAAATGAATGGGGAGATAGATCCTTTAGGGCCAACACCACCTCCTGATGCTCCATTTTAATTCTAATGTGTTATCATTGTCTTTTACCTTATTATAAATAATAGTCAAACAAAAGATGAAACATATATTAAGCATTATCATTTGCACGATGGCTTCTTTTGTCGCCTGCGCACAAAAACCATCTATCTCTGTTCTTGGTGACTCATACTCTACATTTGAGGGATATATTACTCCTTCTACTAATGAGATGTGGTATTATGAGGAGTGTGGCAATCGTACGGACGTCGATGACGTGACACAAACATGGTGGTGGCAGGTGGCCAATGAGGGCGGTTATAAAATCTGCGTCAATAATTCATACAGTGGAAGCACAATTGGATACCGTGGTTACGATGGCAATGATTATTCTGATCGGTCGTTCATTACTCGCATGGATCATTTGGGAAATCCTGATGTCATTTTGATTTTTGGCGCAACCAACGACAGCTGGGCGGGTGAACTTGTTGGAGATTATAAATATGGAAATTGGACAAAAGCTGATTTTTATACTTTCCGTCCTGCCATGGCGTATATGCTTCATCATATGACTAAACGTTATGTGAATGTAAAGATATTTTTTATCCTTAACTCTGAATTACGCGACGAAATAAACGAATCCTGCAAAACGATTTGTAATCACTATGGAGTGACCTGCATCACATTACATGATATCCATAAAATCAATGGGCATCCATCTGTCAATGGAATGCGATCTATCGCAAAACAGGTTCTAGAGGTGGTTGGAAAAGCAGAATAGTGGTTGACAAGCCTAAATATGTCGATTTATTATGTTTTTGAGCGAATCAGCTATAAATTAACGTGAATTTTTCAAAAAATCTGATGATTTGTTTGCGGGTTCAAAAAAAATGGTCTACTTTTGCACCTGTTATCTCCCTCAAATGGGAATTACGGCACAATGTTTTATATCGGTATGATTATTATTGACATTCTTGATCTCCGACTGTATTCAACAGTAGGAAGTGATTAGGTGTGCCGTTGACGTGTAACATTGTTGATAGAAATTGCCTTTCTCACTTCCATGAGTGCGGAAGGCAATTTTTTTGTAACAAGATGACAAGAGTACAATTAATAATTGCATAATGAACGACAGATTATTTATTTTTGACACAACGCTGAGAGACGGGGAGCAAGTTCCCGGATGCCAGCTCAACACGGTAGAGAAAATTCAGGTAGCCCGGCAACTTGAGATGCTGGGAGTAGATGTCATCGAGGCTGGATTTCCTATTTCCAGTCCAGGTGATTTCAATTCGGTGATAGAAATATCCAAAGCGGTCACTTGGCCTGTCATCTGTGCTTTGACAAGGGCGGTGGAACACGACATTGATGTGGCTGTCGAATCGCTCAAGTTCGCTAAGCATAAGCGCATTCATACTGGTATCGGAACCAGTGATTACCACATTTTCTATAAGTTCAATTCCAATCGTGATGAGATCATTCAGCGTGCGGTAGCTGCTGTAAAATATGCTAAAAAATTTGTGGAGGATGTGGAATTCTATGCGGAAGATGCTGGGCGCACTGATAATGAATATCTCGCAAGAGTCATCGAGGCTGTCATCAAGGCTGGAGCTACTGTCGTCAATATTCCTGATACAACAGGATATTGCCTTCCACAAGAGTATGGGGAAAAGATTAAATATCTTATGGAGCATGTCGATGGGGTGCATAAGGCCGTCATCTCGACACATTGTCACAATGATCTTGGTATGGCTACTGCCAATACGCTTAGTGGTGTTCTTAATGGAGCTCGACAGGTAGAGGTCACCGTCAATGGTATTGGTGAAAGGGCTGGCAACACGTCGCTGGAAGAAATCGCAATGATCCTCAAATGCCACAAAGGTATTCAAATAGACACCAATATCAATACGACAAAAATTTATCCCACCAGCAGGATGGTTTCAAGTCTGATGAATATGCCCGTACAACCCAATAAGGCGGTCGTCGGAAGGAACGCTTTCTCGCATTCAAGCGGCATTCATCAGGATGGCGTGTTGAAAAATGTGTCAACCTATGAGATTATGGATCCTAAAGATATCGGACTGGACGACAATGCGATCGTGCTTACGGCTCGTTCTGGAAGGGCTGCTTTGAAATATAGGTTGAGTGTTTTGGGGGTGAATATAGATGATGAGAAACGGATAGACAAAATTTATGATAAATTCCTAAAACTTGCCGATCAAAAGAAAGAGATTGGTGATGCTGATATCCTGATGCTTGCTGGTGCTGATACTGCGGAGGCTCATGCGGTCAGACTCGATTTCCTTCAGGTGACGACAGGAATGGGGGTCAGAAGTGTGGCCAGTATAGGATTGGATATCAGTGGACAGAAATTTGTGGAGGCAGCCACAGGTAATGGTCCTGTGGATGCTGCCATCAATGCGCTCAAAAGAATCATTCAGAAAAAGATGACACTCAAAGAATTCACCATTCAGGCCATTTCTAAAGGCTCTAATGATGTGGGTAAAGTTCACATGCAGGTAGAATATGATGGTGGATTGTATTATGGATTTGGAGCCAATACCGATATTGTCACAGCATCGGTTGAAGCTTATATTGATTGTATCAATAAATTTAGAGAAAAATAATTAGGTATGAGTAAAAACACGCTTTTCGATAAGATTTGGGACAAACATGTCGTCAGGCAGGTGACAGATGGACCTACACAACTATATATTGACAGACTCTATTGTCATGAGGTGACTTCACCACAGGCATTTGAAGGCCTCAGAAATCGTGGCTTGAAATGTTTAAGGCCTGAACAGGTGGTCTGTATGCCCGATCATAATATCCCTACACATGATCAGGACAAACCAATCTCTGATCCGGTTTCTAAGGCTCAGGTGGATGCTCTGGAGAATAATTGCAGGGAATTCGGATTGACTTATTATGGCATGATGTCACCTGATAATGGCATTATTCATGTCGTCGGACCTGAGAAAGGACTTTCATTGCCGGGTATGACGATCGTTTGTGGCGATTCACATACTTCTACACATGGTGCTATGGGGGCTGTTGCTTTTGGAATAGGAACTTCAGAGGTGGAGATGGTCTTGGCCTCTCAATGCATTCTGCAGCAAAAACCCAAAACCATGAGAATCAACATCAATGGATCTTTGGGTAAAGGGGTCACTCCAAAGGATGTCGCATTATATCTTATTTCCAAAATATCAACTTCTGGGGCTACTGGTTTCTTTGTGGAATATGATGGCGATGTGGTGAGAAATATGACCATGGAAGGTAGACTCACACTTTGCAATCTCAGTATTGAGATGGGGGCAAGAGGTGGCCTTATATCTCCCGACCAAACGACATTCGACTATCTGAAGACTAAAGAATTTGCTCCAAAAGGAGATGATTGGCTGCGGAATGTTGCTTATTGGAAGACTTTGAAGAGTGGGGATGACGCCATTTTCGATCGGGAGCTGTCATTTGATGCGGAGGATATCAGGCCTCGTATCACTTATGGAACGAATCCGGGAATGGGTATCGCAGTGGATGAAACGATTCCCTTGGTGAGCGACATTGACGAAATGAGTAGGGCTTCATTCCTCAAATCACTTGACTATATGGGATTTCATGAGGGTGAGAAGTTATTGGGACATCCGGTAGATTATGTCTTTTTGGGTGCTTGTACCAATGGCAGAATCGAGGATTTCAGAGCATTTGCCTCATTGGTTCGTGGACGTAAAAAGGCGCCCAACATCACTGCATGGCTCGTCCCCGGGAGCTGGGAGGTTGACAGACAGATCAAGGCTGAAGGTATTGACAAATTGTTACTGGAATCAGGATTCATCGTCCGTCAACCTGGTTGTTCTGCTTGTCTGGCGATGAATGACGATAAAGTACCGATGGGGAAATATTGCGTCTCTACGAGTAATCGTAATTTTGAGGGAAGACAAGGGCCTCGGGCGAGAACAATCCTGGCAAGTCCGCTCGTAGCGGCAGCAGCTGCTGTTACCGGTGTCATAACTGATCCAAGAGAAATCCTTTAAATGATCGAACATTATGAAACAAAAATTCAATATTATCACAAGCACTTGTGTTCCATTGCCCATAGAGAATGTGGACACTGACCAGATCGTACCGGCAAGATTTCTGAAGGCTACAGATAAAAGTGGATTTGGAGATCGCTTATTCTGTGACTGGAGGTACAATGAAGATGGCTCTCCAAAAGAGGATTTCGTGCTTAATGACCCCAAATACGGCGGGTGCATTTTGGTGGCGGGAAAAAATTTTGGTTCGGGTTCTTCACGTGAACATGCTGCATGGGCAATAGCCGGTTATGGATTCCGGGTGGTCATCAGCTCTTTCTTTGCTGACATCCACAAAAACAATGAACTGAATAATTTTGTACTGCCAGTGGTTGTGTCTGAAAAATTCTTGAGTGAATTGTTCACAAGTATTTTCGATGATCCCAAAACATTAGTGGAAGTTGATTTACCTCAACAGAAGGTCACCAATTTAAAAACCGGTAATTGGGAACTTTTTGAAATTAATGGATATAAAAAACATTGTCTGCTCAACGGCCTTGATGATATCGATTTCCTGACGCAGAATACTGAATTGATAGAGGAATGGGAACGCAAGAACAAGTGAATACTATACCCCAAACTCCTCCCTTCATCGAAATTATGGATAGCACGCTCCGCGATGGGGAACAGACGAGCGGCGTGTCTTTCTTGCCTCACGAGAAACTCATGATCGCAAGGATGCTGATGACGGATATCAATGTGGATCGGCTGGAGGTGGCTTCGGCCAGAGTGTCAGAAGGTGAGAAAGATGCCGTGAAGATGATTTGCAGATATGCCGACAATATCGGCATGCTGCAAAAAGTGGAGGTCCTGGGGTTTGTGGATGGCAAATTGTCGCTTGACTGGATCAATGATTGCGGATGTAAGTGTATCAACCTACTTGCAAAAGGATCGCTGAAACATTGCCAACAGCAGCTTTTCAAAACTCCAGATCAACATATCAGTGATATTCTGAGAGCATTGGAGTATGCTGAAAGGTTGGGAATTGATGTCAATCTTTATTTGGAGGATTGGAGCAGTGGCATGTCAGACTCTCCGGAATATATTTATCATATGATGGAGGTGCTCGTGGATACTAACATCAAACGGTTTATGCTGCCGGATACACTCGGCATCACCAATCCGCTGCAAGTGATAGAGTTCTTCCGGAAAATGAGAAAGAGATATCCCCTCGTACATTTCGATTTCCATGCCCATAATGATTATGATTTGGCCGTATCTAATTCCTTGGCGGCTGTGTTGTGTGGTGCGAAGGGCTTGCACGTCACAGTCAATGGGTTGGGTGAGAGATGCGGAAATGCTCCGCTGGCCAGTGTACAGGTCATTTTAAAAGATCAGTTCAAGGCTCAGACAAACATCAAGGAAGATAAACTGAATGATATCAGCAGACTCGTTGAGGAATATAGTGGTATTGCTATCGCTCCCAATCAACCGATCGTAGGCGATAATGTTTTCACACAAGTAGCTGGGGTGCATGCTGATGGAGACAACAAAGACCATCTCTATTGCAACGACTTGGTTCCTGAGCGGTTTGGAAGAAGCAGGGAGTATGCGTTAGGAAAAACCAGCGGGAAGGCTAACTTGGCCCTTAACTTGCAAAAAATGGGACTGGAACTTACGCCTGAGCAAATGACGAAAGTGACGGATCGTATCACAGAGTTAGGGGACAAAAAGGAAATCGTGACTCAAGATGATTTGCCTTTTATCGTCAGTGATGTCCTGAAGCATACAACACCTGAGGATAATGTGAAACTGATCAGTTACATGGTTTCGTCTGCATATGGACTGAAACCTTTGGCCAGCTTAAAAGTGGAAATCAACGGCAGACAATATGAGGCCGACTCTACAGGTGATGGACAGTATGATGCTTTTGTGAAAGCTTTAAGGAAAATATACAAGACTTATTTGGATCGTACTTTTCCTATTTTGGCCAATTATGCGGTCACTATCCCTCCGGGAGGGCGGACTGATGCTTTGGTACAGACGGTCATCACGTGGAGAAACGGACAGAAAATCATACGGACACGTGGCTTGGATGCCGATCAGACCGCTGCTGCTATTAAAGCCACCATGAGAATGCTCAATATCTTTGAGGAGCAATCCTCATGATAAATAACTTCTTATCTTAATGGACAACGGATTTTTTGGTCCTTTTATTGACATGCTTTTGTAGAATAATTTAAATGACGATTGATATGAAATTAAACATTGCGGTCCTTCCTGGTGATGGTATAGGACCTGAGATCATGAAACAAGGCATAGCTGTGATGGATGCTATCGCATTGAAATATGGACATGAGGTGGCATACAAAGAGGCTATTTGTGGCGCTCATGCCATTCAAGAGGTGGGGGATCCTTTCCCCGAAGAAACTTTCAGGGTTTGTGAAGAGGCTGATGCAGTACTCTTTGCCGCTGTGGGGGATCCTAAATATGATAATGACCCTACATCCAAAATCAGACCTGAGCAAGGACTTCTCGCTATGAGAAAAAAATTGGGCCTTTATGCCAATATACGGCCAGTGCAGACTTTTAAATGCCTTTTACACAAAAGTCCTCTTCGGGCTGAATTGATTGAGGGTGCTGATTTCATCTGTATACGGGAGTTGACAGGTGGAATGTATTTTGGTGAAAAATACCAAGATAACGATAAGGCTTATGATACCAACTATTATACTCGTCCTGAAATCGAAAGAATATTGAAGGTCGGTTTCGAGTATGCGCGTCAGCGACATCATCACCTGACGGTTGTTGATAAAGCGAACATCTTGGCATCGAGCCGTTTGTGGAGACAGATAGCTAAAGAGATGGAACCGCTATACCCGGATGTGAAAGTTGATTATATGTTCGTTGATAATGCTTCTATGAGAATGCTGGTGGAACCTACTTTCTTTGATGTCATCGTGACAGAGAATACATTTGGTGATATTCTTACTGATGAGGGTAGTTGTATCTCTGGTTCGATGGGCTTGTTGCCTTCTGCTTCCACAGGTGAAAGCACACCGGTCTTCGAACCTGTCCATGGCTCTTGGCCACAAGCTGCTGGTAAGAATATCGCAAATCCATTAGCCCAAATCCTTTCTGTGGCAATGATGCTTGAATATCTCGGTCTAAATGAAGAGGGCGACTGTGTCAGACAGGCTGTCAATGCCAGTCTTGATGCGCATGTGAGAACCCCCGAAATACAGGTGGATGGGGGACCCGTCTATGGAACGAAAGAGGTGGGGAAGTGGATTGTCGATTGGATCGCTGCCCATTAAACTTTTAGTTGAACAAATGCATTTTTATTAACTCAATTTCCTCAAGTAAAAAGGAATGAGAAGTCTGGTAGAATAGGAGTATGTTGAATAAAATGTTGCTTGTTTACAGAGGGGGGCTGGCGATGATACTGTCATGTTTGTTGTCTGCCTTCTCTCTAAATGCCTATGCACAATCTTATGACGAAATGCGTGATTCCTTGGAACTGGCGACCCAAATGCTCAATAAGTATCCAACGAATATTGACTTGAGGTTGAAAAAGGCTTCATGGAATTTACTTCTCGAACAATGGGATTACGCTTTAAGGGAATATGATATCATTTTGGCTAATGATTCGGACAATGTGGCTGCACTCTATTACCGAGCTTTTGTCAATGAAAAAAAACATCGGTATAAATATGCCAAAAAGGACTATCTCACCATGTTGAAGTTGGTACCTGGCAATTTTAATGGCTTGTTGGGATTGGCGCTACTTGAACAAAAAGACATGCATTATACTCAAGCAATGGACCATATCAACAGATTGATACAGCTTTATCCTGATCATCCGGTCGCTTATGCAGCAAGAGCAGGCATGGAATTGGAAAGGGGATTGCTCGAACCGGCTGAGTATGACTATTCTGAGGCAATGAGACTTGATCCTGATAATACAGACTATGTCATCAATAGGGTGGATGTCAGAATTCGTTTGGGAAACAAGGCCGGGGCAAAAAGGGATTTGGATTTACTGGTGGATAAGGGGATTCCCAAACCTTCTCTGAAGGATCTGTATGACAAATGCAAGGAATGAAGCGGATAATCTGACAAATTTTTATGATAAAAGTCAACAAATTGTTTTGATTTGATGGAGGTTTGTTTTATCTTTGCAGTGAATTATGAAACAACACCGTACATCATTAAAGGATCTTGCAAAGCAACTCGGCGTCTCTATCGCCACCGTATCAAGAGCGCTAAGAGGTAGTCATGAGGTGGGGGAGGAAATGAGGGAAAAAGTCAAGGCTTTGGCCAAACAACTCAATTACCGCCCCAATCCTTTCGCTCAGAGCCTTAGAAAAGAGGCTCCTAAAGTGATTGGCGTCGTTGTACCTAATCTTGTTACTCATTATTATGCGGCTGTACTTGATGGAATAGAGGAGTATGCAAGAAAGCAGGGCTATTCCGTCATTAGTTCGAATAGCCATGAAAATCATCTCATTGAAGAGCATGCGATAGACAACTTCATCTCTATGCATGTCGAGGGGATCATTGCTTGTCTTGCACAAGATACGGTTGATTACTCTCATTTCAGAGAAATACACGACATGGGAATTCCTTTGGTGTTCTTTGCCAGAACGTGTTTGCCTGACCTTTTCTCGCAAGTGGTTGCCAATGGTGATGAGGCTGCACAAAAGGCCACACAGCACTTGATAGAAAATGGGTGTAGAAGAATTGCCTTTATAGGGGGACCAAATCACCTCGATATGGTGATACGCAGAAAGCATGGCTATCTTGAGGCATTGAGAGACAACAAAATCAAGATTGACAGGGCACTGGTCGCTTGTGGGAAAATTGACTTTGATGTGGCAAGAGATGCTGCTATTAGAATGTTGTCAATGCCGGATCCTCCCGATGCTATCCTTGCCTTCAATGATATTATTACTTATGCTGCATTCGATGCTATCAAAAGTTTGAAACTCAGAATACCTGATGATGTGGCCATTATGGGGTTTACTGATGGAGACACAGCCGCTTTTGTCACTCCTAAGTTGTCGGCAATTATGGATCAGGCTCATCTTCAAGGTATGAAAGCTTGTGAGTTGCTCCTGCGGAATATCAATGGCGACCAGAAAATCTATCGCGAGGTGATACCGATGATTTTGAAAATTCGTGACAGCAGTGTAAAACAATCTAAATAATTTATATCTGAAATATCTTCTTTTTTATTATGAAAAATCTGAAAATTTTCTTTCTTTCCTTCATGTCTGTTTTCACAATCACAGCAAATGCTGAGGGGTATGTGAAAAATGACAATGGTATTACTGTAAATGTGCTTCAACCTACGAATGATGGTGCCAAAATCGTACAGTTGGAAGTCATTAATGATCAGATTATTCGTGTGCGTGCCACTTGTGAGGAATCTTTACCGCAAAAAAACAGCCTGATCATCGTCAAACAAAATGCTCACCCGAAGTTCAGTGTCACAGAGGATATGACGAATGTCTATGTGAAAGCTGCACAAGTACAGGCGGTTGTTGACAAAAACTCGGGAGATGTCACGTTTTTCGATGCCAATGGAAAAAGGTTGTTGAAGGAGGCAAAAAATGGAAAGACTTTCAAACATTTCAGGGTTCCGGAAAGAGAATTGGGAGTAGTGCAACGTCAGCTCTCAGAAGAAGAACTCAATGGATTGTCATGGCATGCTCTCTTCGAACCACAGAATGATCTCAAGGCCATTTATGGGTTGGGACAACATCAGGCAGAAGAATATAACATGCTGGGTAAAAATGAGGAATTATACCAATATAACACAAAGGTTAGCGTTCCTTTTGTGATGAGCAATCTGAATTTCGGATTGCTGTGGGATAGTTATAGCCTATGCAGATGGGGTAATCCTAATGATTACCAGCAACTCAATCGGGTATTTAAACTATATGACAAAAATGGAAAACCTGGCCAGCTCACGGGCACTTACATCGATAGGGATGGCAAAAAAATAGTGAGAGGAGAGGATTCTATCTATTACGAGTTTGATTGTCCTTCTACATCTGCTATTGGAAATGCAACTGAGCCTGGGGGGATCAAGAATTTGCCTAAAGGTTTCAATCTGGATGGTGCGACTGTCGTCTACGATGGGTTTATTGAATCCAATAGCACTGATATTTACAATTTCATCCTCTATTATGCTGGTTATATGCGCGTTTATATCGGTGGAAAGGAAGTCGTGGCTGAACGGTGGAGAACTGCATGGAATCCTAATTCTTGGAAGTTTACTGCTGCTCTCCGAAAAGGAGAAAAAACTCAATTGAGGATAGAATGGAAACCTGATGGAGGCGTGAGCTACTGTGGATTGAGGGCTGTGGAAGCACATGAGGCCAACAAGAATAATGCGATCAGCATCTGGAGTGAGATGAGCCGTGATATGGACTATTATTTTATCACAGGTAATAACATGGACGATGTGATCAGCGGTTATCGCACGTTGACAGGCAAGGCTTCACTCTATCCTAAATGGGTGCTTGGATTCTGGCAAAGCAGAGAACGGTATAAAAGCAGTGAAGACATCGAGTCCACATTGATGGAATTCCGTAAAAGACATATTCCTGTCGACAATATCGTGCAGGATTGGAATTACTGGCCACTTCCTGATTGGGGCAGTCATCAGTTTGAAGCTTCACGGTTCCCCAATCCACAAGCTATGTTGGATAGCGTGCACCAGATGAATGGACGATTCATGATATCTGTTTGGCCAAAGTTCTATGACACTGTCGATAATTATAAAGAACTTGATAATAAGGGATGGATTTACCGTCAGGCTATCAAGGATGATATTCACGACTGGTTGGGATACATGGGCTCTTTCTATGATGCGTATGATGCAGGAGCAAGGAAGATGTTCTGGAGACAGATGAATGACCGTCTCTACTCAAAATATAAGTTTGGCATTGATGCTTGGTGGATGGATGCGTCTGAACCGAATGTGCGTGACTGCACACCGATATGGTATCGAAAGGCTTTAAGCGGACCTACCGCACTGGGTACATCAACCGAATATTTCAACGCCTATTCTATCGTCAATGCTGATGCGATCTACAATGGACAGCGATCGGTCAATCCTAATCAGCGTGTATTCTTGCTCACACGTAGTGGCTTCGCAGGCGAACAGCGTTACTCCACTGCTACTTGGAGCGGTGATATAGGTACAAGATGGGAAGATATGCGTTCACAGATGACGGCCGGACTCAATTACTCGATGAGTGGATTGCCTTTCTGGGGCATGGATCAGGGTGGCTTCTCTGTGGAAAGCAGGTATGTAAAAGCGCAGCAAATCTTTGATGAGACCGGACAGGAAAATGCTGATCTCACTGAATGGAGAGAACTGCAAGCCAGGTGGAATCAATTCGGTTGCTTTATTCCTTTATACCGTGCGCACGGACAGTGGCCTCTGAGAGAGGTGTGGAATATCGCTCCTGATGACCATCCAACGTATAAGACGATTGTGTGGTATGATAAATTGCGTTATCACATGATGCCTTATCTCTATTCTATGGCGGGATGGGTTCATTTCAAGGATTATACCATGATGCGCGGACTGGCCATGGACTTCAATGGTGATGAGCGTGTGTATGATATCCCTGATCAATGGATGTTTGGACCTGCTTTCATGGCTTGCCCTGTAGGATACTATAAGGCTCGTAACAGGTCTGTGTATTTCCCACGCCAATGTGGATGGTATGACTTGTATACCGGCGAGCATATCAATGGCGGTCAAACATTGATCGTTGATGCTCCGTTGGAGCGCATGCCTGTCTTCGTAAGAGAAGGAAGTATCATTCCTTGGGGGCCTGAGATGGAGTGGTGTGATCAAAAACCTGCAGAATTGATCAATCTTTATGTGTATGAAGGCGCAGATGCGACTTTCCAACTCTATGAGGATGAAGGTACGAATTACAATTATGAGAAAGGCAAATATGCCACTATTGATATCTCTTATGATGAGTCAACAAAAACACTGACCATCGGTAAGCGGAATGGATCATTTAAAGGTATGCTCAAAGAACGGCGGTTCAATGTGGTCGCTGTCTCTAAGGACAAACCAGTTTCTCTCGATTTTGATCATCCGGAAGGCAAGGTGGTCAATTATTCTGGCAAGGAAATCAAGGTGAGTTTATAATCCTTTTCATTCTATCTTGGATGGGGAGCATGGCACACCGCAGTTTTCAATGCAGCGTGCTGTGCTTCTTTTAATTTAATCGACATGATGATAAAAAAGATACTCTTTTGCTTTGCTGCTTGCTCCTTCGTTTGTATCAGCACAGGGGCGCGTGAAAGAATCTCCTTTGATGAAGGATGGCTTTTTGCGTTGGCTGATTCTGCTCAGATGTCATCACTGGATTATCGTGACAGCGGATGGAGGAAACTTGACTTGCCTCATGACTGGGCGATAGAGGGCGATTTTTCTCCGGCTAATCCTTCTGGGGCTGGTGGTGGAGCCTTGCCAGGTGGTGTGGGATGGTATAGAAAGCATTTCAGAGTAGGTAATGCTGACCGTTATTACATGGAATTCGATGGCGTCTATATGAATGCTTCTGTCTATCTCAACGGACATTTGCTTGGAAACAGACCTTATGGATACAGTTCTTTTGAATATGACCTGACTCCTTACCTTCATCGAAATGGTGACAATGTGGTGGCTGTCAGAGTGGATAATAGCGATCAACCTAACTCGCGCTGGTATAGCGGCTGTGGAATCTATCGACATACGTGGATCACTTCTACGTCTGAGGTGCATATTGATCATTGGGGCGTTTTTGTTCAGACAGAAGCCAATGGAAAAATGCTGGTGGAGGTAAAGACGGTCGGGGCGGTGAAACCTCACGAAAAAATCAGTTTCCGCCATACCGTCATCGATAAGGCTGGAAAAAAAGTGACACAAGTTGTTGGACAACAACCTTCAATGTCTTTGAAGGTGAAAAAACCGCACTTGTGGTCGGTCGATGATCCTTATGTTTATCAGGTTCTTACAGAAGTGATGATCAATGGAAAGGCTGTTGATGAAGTGACTACTGTCACTGGGTTTAGAAGCTTTCATTTCGATGCTCAGAGAGGATTTTCCCTTAATGGAAAAACCATGAAAATCAATGGGGTGTGTGAACATCATGACCTGGGGTGTCTTGGAGCTGCCTTTTATGAAGATGCCATGCATCGTAAGCTTACTATCCTGAAAGAAATGGGGGTGAATGCCATCCGTTGTTCTCATAATCCTCCGGCTCCAGAATTACTCAACATGTGTGATACCATGGGCTTTATTGTCATGGATGAGGCTTTTGATATGTGGCGGCGCAAGAAAACGCAGAATGATTATGCGCGTTTCTTCGATGAGTGGCATGAACGTGATCTCGCTGACCTTCTGTTACGTGACCGAAATCACCCGTCTATCTTGATGTGGAGTATTGGAAATGAGGTCCTGGAGCAATGGTCTTCGGCTGAAGCTGATACGCTTACCTTGGAACAGGCTAACCTCATACTAAACGCAGGACATGATGCTTCAACATTAGCCAAGGAGGGTGAGCTCAGTGTCAATTCTCTGCTCACACGACATCTGGTGGAAATCGTGAGAAAATATGATAAAACCAGACCTGTTACTGCCGGATGCAACGAACCTGAACCAGGAAACCATCTTTGGAAAAGTGGTGCATTAGATATCATTGGCTATAATTATCACCATCAATGGGTGAAAGATGTTCCTCAAAAATTCCCTGGTATGCCTTTCATTTTCAGTGAGAGTGTTTCCGCACTTCAAACAAGAGGCTTTTATATGATGCCGAGTGATTCTATATACAGTGCTCCTAAAGAATGGTGGCTGCCATACACAGACCCTTCATTCAAATGTAGTGCATACGACAATATGCATGCATCTTGGAGTAGCACTCATGAGGAAACTTGGGATGTGGTAAAACATAATGATTTTGTGTGTGGGCAGTTTATTTGGACTGGATTTGATTATATAGGGGAACCCACACCGTATGCCTATCCTGCAAGAAGCAGCTATTTTGGAATCGTCGACCTGGCCGGGTTCCCTAAAGATTCATATTATATGTATCAGTCTGAATGGACCGACAAACCTGTATTGCATCTTTTCCCACATTGGAATTGGTTGGATGGACAAACAATTGATATGTGGTGTTATTACAATCAGGCTGATGAGGTGGAGCTCATGATCAATGGAAAAAGTCAAGGCGTGAGAAAAAAAGATGAGCATCATTATCATGTCATGTGGCGTGTCGTTTTTGAACCGGGGGAGGTGTGCGTAATCGCAAGGAAAGATGGCAAAGAGGTGCGAAGACAAACCATAAAAACTGCTGGTGCTCCTCATCATATCAATCTTTCTTCCAATCGCATGATGATGAATGCGGATGGGAAATGCTTGGCTTTTGTCACTGTTGATGTGGTCGATAAAGATGGAAATATCTGTCCCTATGCTGAAAATCAGATCTTCTTTGATGTCAGTGGCGCAGCTGATATTGCTGGTGTGGACAATGGGTGCCAAACATCTTTGGAGCGATTCAAGGCAGACAACAGAAAGGCTTTTGCCGGAAAATGTCTTCTAGTTTTAAAGTCTAAGAAAAGTCCGGGTAAGGTGATGATTTCTGCCCGTGGGGTAGATTTGAAACCTGGTAGCTTATTACTTGATGTTCAGTAACAAATACATATTTGTAGAATATAGCGTGAATGTTTTTATTTTTTAATAATTTGAAATGCCATGGATGAAATGAAAAGATGTCCCAAATGTGGACAATTAGTGAAAAGTGCTGCACTGAAGTGCCGCTATTGTGATTATTGGTTTGATACTGTTGTTCCTAATGTGAATAATTCACAGCAACAAGCGGAGGATGCCCGTCGCCGCCAGGAGGAGGATGCCCGTCGCCGTCAGGAGGAGGATGCCCGTCGCCGCCAGGAGGAGGATGCCCGTCGCCGTCAGGAGGAGGATGCCCGTCGCCGCCAGGAGGAGGATGCCCGTCGTCGCCAGGAGGAGGAATTCCGACGCCAACGTGAAGAAGATCTGCGCAATCGCCAGGATTCTAACAGTATGTCTTACGGCGTGGGACAGCCTAAAATCACGGTCATGGAGGTAATCTCTGAAGGATTGCAGATAGGATTAAAGAATTTCTTCAGTTTGTTCCTAGCTTCTATCTTGTATGTTTTGACGATCTGGATACCTTATATTAATGTGGGTACCACCATTGCCATGCAGACATTGCCCATAGAGTTGAGTAAGAATACCCAAAGTATGATCAGTCCTACTTTTTTGTTTGGAGCCAAATATCGTCAATACATGGGTGAGTATTTTACCTTGATCGGCCTGATGTTTATGTCGCTGTTCCCAGCTTTCCTTTTTGGTATCATACCGGGTATTATAATTAACTTGGGATGGTCTCTTGCCTTATATTTGATGATTGACAAAGAGGTTTCTCCGACAGAGTCATTGGTGATGAGCAATAAAATGACTTATGGTTACAAATGGACTATTTTCTTTGTTTATTTACTCTTGTCTGTCTTGATGATGGTTGCTGTCTTTTTGGTCGCCTTTTTATTTGGATTAGCAAAATTGGATTTGCTAGGACAGCTGTTTTCTCTCCTCGTGATGGTTCTTTGGATGGTTGCTAAAATCGGATGTGATACAGTCATCTATAGAAATCTCTCTAAATAGTAGTTTTTATCATTTTGGGATATTTAAATTTTTAGACAATGAAAAGATGTCCAATTTGCGCTGAATTAATAGATGACTATTGTCATGTATGTCCCAGTTGCGGTGAGATTCTTGATGGACAAGGAAATACCACTGAAGAGATCACACCAAAAACTGCAACTCAAGTGTGTCCCTATTGTGGTGAAACAATTGATGGACATTTTACTTCCTGCCCAATTTGTGGTGAGAACCTCGTCTTGAACAGTGGCAGCAAAACAGATTCACAACAGGCTAAAAAAACCGTATTTGGAGATTCTTATGAGCAAAAGCCTGTTTCGGATGTTCCTAATGTGGAAAAGACGGTGGTTGGGCCTCCACCGATCCCTGAGCAAGAACCGTTCCTCAAGCCGGATCCATACCCCAAAGCAGATCATAGTCCCAAGCCGGATCCGTACCCTAAACCGGAGCCTATCCCAGAACCGGAGCCAATCCGTCAACCACAGGAAACGACTACACAAAGAGGGGCAGAAGCTGTAGTTCCTCCCTTTTCTGGAGGGGTTGCAAGACAGGAACCTCCACAAAAGAAAGGTGGAAATCTCTTGAAAATACTCCTTATCAGTTTGATCGCCTTGCTTGTCATAGGTTTAGGAATTCTTGCATATTTGTATTTCAGCAAAGATACAGAAAAGAATCCTGGCGAAGAAGGTGAGAAGACAACCGAGAAAGAAGCTGATGTCAAACCTGCGGTGAATGTTGCTAAAACCACAGAGTCAATTCTCGACAGTGTGGCTCATTCACTTCCTGGGGAGGCTTATATTATTGGCATTTATCCGGATAATGAGCGGAAGAGTCTTTTCTATCTGCTCGACGGACGTCTATACGTCTATCATGCTGACAATAATGATGTCGAGAAAATTGCTGTTCCGATGATGGCCAACACAGACGGCATCTCACATGCTGAAATAGATGAGTCTGATGAAACATTCCTGATGATAGAAGTGGCGGATAAGAACTATCAGCATGAGGCATATTATCGGTTAAATACGATTACTGAAGATTTGTTCAAAATCAATGAAAATGCATCTTCTGAGGAAATGGATAACAGCGCTATGCAAGAAAACCGCAAGCCGGATGAGAACATCAGAAATACCTCGAATAATGATCCTCAACCGACTGTAGGAAATAATGTTAATACGAATACCAAAAATCGGAAGGATGTAAATAATCGTCGTCAAAACCAGAATCAGAAAAATAAGCGAAACCAGAACCAACAAGATGAATATGTGGCTCCCAATTCAGGTGGTACAGGATTCCATTTTGAATCGACCAACCAACCTGCAAGGTCCAATAATGGCGGTGGCTCTGGGTTCCATCTTGAAAAAGTTAACTGATCGTATAACCAAATATCATTACTGGTAAATAACAATTTCTGGGGCAGGGTAGAGATGCTTTGCCCCAGATTTTAATTGCTTACCATGCTTTTAGGGAAAAGATTTTTGGGGTTTTATTTTGTGTTACGCTTTGTTTGCATTACCTTTGCAAAATGTAGCAAAATATTTATATTAACATATTTTTTATTTTATGAGTCCAATACAAACTACGAAAATGACCAACTATCGTTGGATTATCTGCTCAATGCTCTTTTTTGCCACCACGGTGAATTATATGGACCGACAGGTGCTCTCTTTGACATGGAAAGATTTCATCGCACCTGAATTTCACTGGACTGATGGCGATTATGGATCAATCACCGCCACGTTCTCTATCCTTTATGCGGTATTCTGTCTCTTTGCCGGTAAGTTTATCGACTGGATGGGCACAAAGAAAGGTTATCTGTGGGCCATCTTCGTGTGGTCGCTTGGTGCATGTCTACACGCTGCGTGTGGATGGGTTACGATGAAATATGTGGGCGTTCCGAACTTGGATGCCCTCAGGGCTGTTCAGGCTGGTTCTGAGTTGGCAGTGTTGATCGCTACCGTCAGCGTTTATCTCTTCCTCTTCTGTAGAGCCGTCCTCGCACTTGGTGAGAGTGGAAACTTTCCTGCTGCCATCAAGGTGACCGCTGAATATTTCCCGAAGAAAGACCGTGCTTTTGCAACTTCTATTTTCAATGCTGGCGCTTCTGTCGGTGCTTTGGCTGCACCTATCAGCATACCGCCTTTGGCTGAGGCTTTCGGTTGGGAAATGGCTTTTATCATCATCGGTGGATTAGGATTCATTTGGATGGCACTTTGGGTGTTCGTATATGATAAACCCAACAAAAGCAAGCATGTCAACGCTGCTGAGCTCACTTATATCAATCAGGATGCCGAGACTAAAGAGGATCCTAAAGACGCCAATGATGAAGGACCTGCAATCAGTTTTGCCAAATGTTTTACTTTCAAACAGACATGGTCTTTTATCGTTGGTAAGTTTATGACCGATGGCGTGTGGTGGTTCTATCTGTTCTGGGCTCCAGCTTATTTCTCCGACCAATTTGGTTATAAGTCAAGTTCAACGATGGGGCAGGTACTCATTTTTGTGCTCTATCTCATTGTGACCGTTCTTTCTATCTTTGGCGGTTATTTGCCCAAACTGTTCGTTGAGAAAAGAGGTATGAATCCCTATGCCGGACGTATGTTGGCAATGCTCATTTTCGCTTTCTTCCCACTGTTCGCCCTTTTCGCACAACCATTGGCTATGTGGAAAGGCAGCCCTATTGATCCCGCATGGTGGCCTGCCATTATCATCGGTCTTGCTGGTGCCGGGCATCAGGCTTGGTCGGCAAATATCTTCTCTACTGTAGGTGATATGTTCCCCAAGTCTACTATCGCCACGATTACAGGTATTGGTGCTATGGCTGGTGGTCTTGGATCCATGTTGATCAATAAAGTTTCAGGTAACTTGTTTGATTATGCTGCAGATCTTGGTCCTGCTTTCACTTTCTTCGGATTTGAAGGCAAACCGGCTGCTTACATGATGGTGTTCTGCTTCTGTGCTGTTGCCTATCTCATAGGCTGGATCATCATGAAGACACTTGTCCCCAAATACAAGCCTGTTGTTGTTGAGGATTAATCTGGAAGGAGATCAGTCTTTTATATATTTTGCCCCTGTCGGACTTACTCTTTACCGACAGGGGCTTTTTAAGTTTATTTTTTTATTGGAGAATTGTATTCTCATTTCTTTTTCATATCTTTGCCAACGGTTGACGTGAATAGATGATGTGATCAGATCATGGTGTATAGACTGAGTTTTATGATGATGATGATGACGGCATCATTCGTTGCCTCTGCACAGATCTTCTCCATGGAGAAGGTAAACCATTCTTTGTCTTACTTGATTCTGACAACTGATTCTACGATTGATAGATGGAGATTGCCCTTCCCCGTTTATCAATTCTGCGTAGGTGATGTGGATCATGATGGAAATGATGATGCTTTGGTAGGAGTAGAGAAGACAACTAGATTTGATTCTGAAATAAAAAAGAGACTATTCATTTTCAAAAACTATAAAGGTAGGATACGTGCCTTATGGATGGGCTCACAGCTTGGTGGTATCTTAGAAGATTTCCGTGTGGTTGATAATCATGTGGTATCTTTACAAACGGCTAATGATGGAAAGTATGCTGTTTTGCAACATGAATGGAGAAAGTTTGGACTGGGATTCAAACGTTTCCTAATCTCTAATGTATCCCGTGAAGAAGCCGAAAAGTTCTTTCGTGATGATTCTCTATTAAAATATTGATGTTTTTTCCTAAACCTTAAATGATATGAAAAGATTTTTTGTTTTTCTTGTGACTGTTGTGGTTGGCGTCTCTATCTCTGCGCAAAGCACTTCACCCATTACCCTACCTGGAAAGGGTAAAATAAATGTGGAGACGTTGTTGAAGCGTATTGATACCAAGATGGATATTTCCAATCTTTCAGTTTGTGAACTGCGGGTCTTGCGGAATGCTTTCGCCGCACGTCAAGGATATTTGTTTGAAAGCAGTGATTTGAGATTTGTGTTTAATACTACTTCATGGTACGATTCCTTAGCATGGAACAGAGTCGACAACGAACAGAAGATCGGACCGGTGAAGTATAGTGCGGACGAGACGGCTTTTATTAACCAAATAAAAGCCCGGGAAAAAGAATTGCTCAAAAATAATTATAAAACATCCAAAGGTATTGTCAATCTTGACAATCTGATTAATCCTTATCAATTGGATGATTTTCCAGATGCTTTGAAGGAGCATCTGACAAAATATGGATTTGGAATCGTTGAGAATGATAATGAGCAAATTTTTCAAGTGTATGAAAGAAATGATTATCATGCTTTTCCCAATTTTGTCACTACCGATCTCTACCTGCAATTGTTCCATCTCTTCTTCGATACCATGATGAGAAAAGTGGAAGAAGGCCAGCTAAGCGCTACCATTGGAAAACTTTGTAAGGATATGCATGATCAAATGGTGAACAAAGCAAATCTATCCAAAGACAAAAACATCAAGGCGGTGGCTGAATGGAATATAGCCTATTTTGCCATAGCCTACCAACTGATAACCGGGAAAAATCTAAGTATACCTCAAAGCATGAAACAGCAAGCTGAAAAAGAACTGAATCATTGTAAAGAGACTACGGATGGTTATTCTGATTTCTTAGACTATAAAGAGGTGAAATTCCCTTATAGCTTATTCAAACCTCGTGGACATTATACTCGCTCAGAATTGTGTGGTAGATATTTTAAGGCGATGATGTGGTTGCAATCTGTTCCTTTTGGAACGGATAAAGATGTGGAAATGCAACGGGCTGCAATGATTGCGGATGTCTTGAATACCTATCCCAATCTCAAGAAAAGCTATATGAGCGTTTTTGAACCTATTACTTTCCTTATGGGGCGGCCGGACAATGTCACCATTTTGCAAATGGGCGACATGATGAAAAAACATAATGTATCCCTGCCTCAGTTGATGAAAAAAGGCAAGGCGCTTGATGCTTTACGTAATAAAATCGATGAGTTGGCTGAGAAACAAATCCGTATCAGACCAAAGTTTGAGCGTACCTCTCACAACAAAATCAATTTTATGCCTCAGAGATACCAACCTGATGCTGAAGTATTACAGGAAATGGCGGACTATGATAGCCAGATCACTAAGCGTGATGTTCCTATGGGGCTTGACGTCATGGCTGCTATGGGGGCGACAGCTGCCGAGAGAATCCTTGTTCAGGAACTCAAGCAAGATAAACAATGGGAAGGATTTACACCCAATTTGTCGAAAATGAAGTCTATGATGAAAACCATAGACTGGAATGCTTGCGTATCTAATAAATGGCTGGCAGCACTGAATGCGCTTAACACCCAAAAAGATGACAGAGTGCCTTATTTTATGAAAACACAGCAATGGGATAAAAAGAATCTCAATGCTTCTTTAGCATCTTGGGCAGAACTCAAGCACGATGCCATTTTGTATGCGAAACAACCATTTGCAGCGGAATGTGGTGACGGTAGCCTACCAGCGCCGATCATCATCGGATATGTGGAACCAAATGTGCCGTTCTGGACAAAGGCAATCGCTCTTCTTGATGAGACTAAGAATGTTTTGCAACGGTATCGCTTGTCAAATAAGAATGTGGAGAGTGATATTAATGCGTTGAAAGAGGAAGCACAGTTCTTATTGAATGCTAGTAAAAAAGAATTGGAGGGAAAACGATTGACTAATGAGGAATATGAGCATATCAGGTATATAGGTGCTAATTTTGAATATCTTTCATTGGAAATGATCAAAGAACCTAATCAAAGTCTTATGGGGTGGAGTGATGTGCAGGGCACAGATAAATCTATTGCTGTCGTTGCTGATGTCTATACGGCTAACGGAGATAATAATCCAAATCATTCTATCCTCTATGAAGGGGTTGGGCCGGCACATGACATTTATGTCGTGGTAGAGGTGGATGGATACTTGAGATTGATGAGAGGGGGAGTGTTCTCATACCGGGAATTTAAACGTCCGTCCAACGAACAAAGACTTAATGATGAGGAATGGCAACAACTGCTGGAAAAATCTCCAAACACAGGAAAACCTTCTTGGATGCAGGAGATAATCGTTCCTGTCGAAAACAAACCTGCTGACAACGAAACCATATTCTATGGCACAGGATGTTGATGGGGTCTTCTCGTTCTCTTGAGTTTTTATTCTATAAGTATTGCTTTAAATATCTGGCTTATCAGCTTGAAAATCAATAATCTATTCTTTTATGTAATATTAGCTCTCCATAGTATGGCTGCTATGGGGAGCGATTCTTGTGCTGTGGTGATGACGTTCACCGGTGATCTGCTGCTTGACAGGGGGGTGAGAGAAAGAATTCAATCTGACGGTATTGATGCGCTCTTTTCTCCATCCGTTGATTCTTTGTTTTGTAACAGTGATATCGTGGTATCTAATTTGGAATGTCCTGCTACGCATGTCAAAAGTCCTCTCAACAAATGGATCGTCTTTAGAGGTGATCCGGAATGGCTGGCTGACCTGAAGCGTCACCACATCACACATCTTTCTTTGGCAAATAATCATAGTATCGACCAAGGTAGAGAAGGCTTGATGGATACTGTGGATGAAATTGCTGCTGCTGGCATCATTCCTGTTGGGGCTGGAATGAATATGAATGATGCCTCAAAACCTATACTGTTAACGGAAAAACCAAGAAAAGTTTGGTTGTTGGCTTCACTCAGACTGTCTTTGGAAAACTTTCCTTATCTTCCTGAGTTGCCTTGTGTCAGTCAATTGGAGTTTTCCCAACTCATACAGCAGATTCGGTTGCTGAAAAATGAAGATCCGACTTGCTTTGTGGTGGTCTCGTTACATTGGGGGGGAGAAAATACTTTTCATCCTCTAATCCAACAAGTTGCTGAGGCGCATCAGATCATTGATGCTGGGGCTGATATTATTATTGGGCATCATCCTCATACGTTACAACCAGCTGAGCAATTCAAAGGGAAATGGATCTTCTATAGTATAGGCAATTTCATCTTTGATGCCTTGAAAGCTTTTCATTCCACAGCTTGTGTGGTCAATATTCATCTTACAAAACTACATGCGGAGGTGAAATCGATACCGGTTGTCATTGATCATTGTACACCGGTCATCACAAAATGAAGAAGGGAGAACCGCGATCGTTCTCCCTTCTTGATGAATATTCTCAAATAATTTAGAATTTTGCCATCTTGATGGCAACGACGGCACATTCATCGCCTTTGTTGCCTAATTTGCCTCCAGCTCGATCCAACGCTTGTTCCATGGTGTCGGTAGTCAACAAACCATAAACAACAGGAATCTCATTTTTGACATTCAAACTGGCAATACCATAGGTAACACCTTGACAGATATAGTCAAAATGTGGTGTCTCTCCACGTATGACACTCCCAAGAATAATGATGGCGTCATACCCGCCATTTAAGGTCATCTGATGGGCTCCATAGATCAACTCAAAACTGCCTGGGACTGTTTTCACATGAATATTCTCTGGTAATGCCCCATGCCTTTCAAGTGTATCTACTGCGCCTTTAAGCAAAGCATTGGTCACAACACTATTCCATTCAGAGACAACGATACCAAAACACATATTGCTGGCATCGGGCACTTTGGAATGGTCTATTTCAGAAATGTCGCGGAGAGCTGTAGCCATCTTATTTCGACAGATATTCTATATATTTGTCTACATCTTGCTGAGCGGCAGATCCAAGATACTTCTCTTTGATGGTCTTGAAAAGTTGAAGAGCTTCGTCATTCTTCTTTTGATCAATAAGAATCAAGGCTGCTTTTTGAAGAGCTAAAGGAGCTACACTGTTGTTGGTGCCGTTTTCTGTGGCTTTGTCGGCCATCTTAGCTGCACTTTGGAATGCATCCAAAGCTTTGTCCAACTGTTTAACATTAGCATAGGCGTCACCCATGGCAATAACTGCCAAAGGACTGACCATCACGTCTCCTTTAGGTTTGAATGCATCAAGATATTTGATAGCTTCTTCCCATTTGTCTTGCTTGGCATAGCATAGACCTGCATATAGATTGGCCAAATTGCCTGCCTTCGTACTTCCATACTCACTGATAATTTGAATCAAACCAGGGGTGCCAATGCTGTCGCCTTTGAGTGCCTTCTCGTAATTTTGCATCATAAATAATTCCTGATTGTGAGCAAGCGCTGTACTGGCTTTCTCATTTCTAGAGGAGGAATAGCTGGTCCATCCGATGATGCCTAAAATGATACAAACAAGTAAAACAAGGCAGGCAATAATGCTTTTCTTGTTTTTCGTCAGGAATGCTTCTGAACGATTGAGGGTCTCCATCATCTCCTGATTACCCTGGGGTTCTTTTTTCTTTGCCATAATTTTTGATAATTGTGTTTATAATTTCCAACTTCTTGAAGTCATGCTTGGCATGCATGATTTTTGCGTCGCAAAATTACTCATTTTATCCCACATGCTGAAATTTATCATCGACTTTTTTCGTTTTTCACATGCAAAAGGATTATCTTTGCATGAAAAAGGCCGACTATGCCGACTTAATTATATGATACTCGACCATATTTCCATTGTCAATTATAAAAATATTCTTTCCGCAAATTTACAATTGTCACCCAACATGAATTGTTTGTTGGGCAAAAATGGCATGGGAAAAACCAATTTCCTTGATGCTGTTCATTTCCTCTCTTTTTGTCGAAGTGCTAATTCGGCTTTGGATTCCCAGGTTATCAGCCATGGGCTGGACTTCTTTATGCTCGAGGGATGCTATATTCGGGAGAATGGAGATGAGGATATTGTATATTGTGGAATGAAAAGAGGACAAAAAAAGCATTTCAAACGAAACAAAAAAGAATATAAACGTCTTTCAGAGCATATTGGCCTTATTCCTCTTGTTTCTGTCTCACCTGCTGATGCTTCCATTATTGATGGTGGAAGCGAGGAGAGACGAAAATTGATTGATATGGTCATCTCTCAATATGACAATTCATATATGGGGATGCTGAATAATTACAATAAGGTCCTTCATCAAAGAAATGTCTTGTTGAAAATGGAGGAGGAGCCAGATATGGCTCTCATGGAAATATTGGAAACTCAGATGGCTGCGGAAGGTGAGAAAATATATGCCAAAAGACAAGATTTCATTAAAGATTTCGTGCCGGTTTTCCAACTCTATTATAATAGAATTTGCAGTTCTGGTGAGACAGTGTCGGTAGATTATGTCTCTCATTGCCAGCGCGGACCGTTACTGGATGTTATACAGCGTGACCGTTTTAAAGATAGAGTGCTTGGGTATTCGTTGCATGGAATACATCGCGATGATCTGGACTTGAGACTGGATGGGTATCCATTGAAAAAAGAGGGGAGTCAAGGCCAGACAAAATCTTTTGCTATCGCATTAAAATTGGCGCAATTTGATTTCTTGAAACGTGCCAATAGCCATACCAAACCTATATTGCTTCTCGATGATATCTTTGATAAACTCGACGCTGGCCGAGTGGAGCAGATCGTAAAAATGGTGGCGGGTGATGATTTTGGACAAATCTTTGTCACGGATACCAATAGAGACCATCTTGATCAAATCTTGCAACATTATTCTTTTGATTACCGTATCTTCTCTGTTGAAAATGGAGAAATTAATGCAAAATAAAGCAAACAATGTTTAGACGTGAGGTGAAACAACTTGATAGTTTGGTCTATCAGTATCTGAGAGTGATGGGATTGGAAACACCGCTTCTTCAGAAGCGTCTTATCATGTCATGGGAAAAGGTGGCAGGGGAGGTGGTTTTCAAATATACCAGACAAATATTCATCTCTAATCAGACATTGATGGTAAAAATCGACAATTCAGCCTTGAAAGCTGAATTGTCGATGATGAGGTCTGAATATGTACGGAAATTGAATGATTGTGTGGGAGCCAGGGTGATTGCTGACATCAGATTCTTCTGAGGTATAGCAGAAGTATTCTCATGGCGTACATGATGGGTGTCGGTCGGCTCTGATCACAATATGAATGTCATCGCCTTATTATTTCTTTGTCTTTTCTTCTGATGACTTCGTCGGGAATGCTGCTTTTTTATTAAACACTTCATGACATTTATGAATGGCAGGATCACTTTGGTTGAGGTATTCTATCCATGCCAGTTCATCAAGCATGTTGTAGATGATACGGCTGTAAATATATTTCTCAAATAGTGATTGAGACTTCTGTATCATTAAATTGCGACGTTGCAAACCGTTCTTTTCAGCATACACAGCAAATTGTTCAAGCAGGTTCTGACGTTTGATATGGGATAGGAGAGAGGGCATGTCAGTAAATTTCTTCAAGGTCTCTCGATGTTCATCAGTATACTCGAAAGCAAATTGAAGGATGAGACCGCTCATGGCTGCTTCTTTATAATAAGAGGTAATGCCTAATGTGTCTTCGGGAATAAATACATCAGGTGTAATACCACCTCCTCCGTATACCGTACGGCCGATACGTGTGTGGTATTCTGGACCTGTATGCTTGATACTGTCCTCGCTGAAATATTCACCGTGTTCGTATCGGGTGAGAAGGTCTTCTTCATAATCCTTGTCTTTCCCTGTAACGTAGGGCTTCTGAATGCAACGTCCGGATGGCGTGTAATAACGAGCTATTGTCAAACGTATCATACTTCCGTCTGAGAAAGGTATCTGCTGTTGAACGAGGCCTTTACCAAAAGAACGACGGCCGATAACCGTGCCTCGGTCATTGTCTTGTATCGCTCCCGCTAATATTTCTGATGCTGAAGCCGAGCCCTCATTGATCAGCACAATGAGGGGAATGTTCTGGCAGGTGCCACGGCCTGTGCTCATGAAATCCTCACGGGGTTGCTTGCGGCCTTGTGTATAGACTATTCGGCATCCTTTGGGCAAAAATTCATCGGCTATCTGCACGGCGGAAGCCATGTATCCGCCATTGTTGTCTCGCAGGTCTATCACCAGATTTTTAAATCCTTGTTGAGATAGCGTAGCAAGCGAACTGAGCAATTCTCCGTATGTGTTTTCACCAAAATTTTTGATCCGTATATAGCCGGTTGATGCATCCAGCATATAGGATGCACTGATGCTGCTGGTGAAGATATCGTCACGGGTGACGGTATATTGCTTTATCTTCTTCTGTTTATATCTCACCACACCAATTTTCACCTTGGTTCCACGAGGACCTTTGAGGCGTGACATCGCTTCCTCGTTGGTGACTATCTCTCCCACAAAGGGTTCATCATTAATGGTGACGATCTTATCGCCAGCCATCAAACCGGCTGTCTCTGCCGGACCGCCTTGAATCACATTTTGCACATGTACCGTGTCGTTGCGGATGATGAACTCGATGCCGACTCCTGAGAATGAACCGCGAAGATCATCGTTGGCTGACTGGACGTCTTTTGCACTGATATATACACTATGTGGGTCAAGCTCGTTCAGTATTTCTGGTATGGCTTTTTCCACCAGATCATTCATGTTCACACTGTCTACATACTGGTCATCAATAATGTGAAGTAAGTTGTTCAGGCGGTTACTTCCTGAATTGATGATGTTCAGGCGTCCGCCAGAGAAATGTTTGGTATAAAAAGTGCCGATGAGGATGCCTGCTACTACACATGCAGCAAGAATCAGTGGCATGAATCGGTTCGATTTATTGAGGTTCATCTTCATTGAGTTTGATGTATTTGACTTCAATATTTGCTCGTTCAAGGAGTGCTATACCGTCGGCCAAACGATATTTTTCACCATATACAACGCGTTTGATACCCGACTGAATAATTAATTTTGAGCATTCCAAACACGGGGAGGCGGTTACGTATAGTGTAGCTCCTTCGCTATTGTTGTTGCTCTTCGCTAGTTTGGTGATGGCATTGGCTTCCGCATGGAGCACATAGGGCTTTGTCACATTGTTGTCGTCTTCGCAGATGTTTTCAAAACCACTGGGTGTACCGTTGTAGCCATCGCTGATGATCATCTTGTCTTTCACGACAAGGGCACCTACTTGTCGGCGTTGGCAATAACTGTTTTCTGCCCATATGCGCGCCATACGCAAATAACGCCTGTCAAGCAAATCTTGTTTGTTACTGTTCATAGGAAATCAATGGTGGGCTCGGGTTGATGTTTATTTTCTTGGACGGCGAATTCCGTTTCTTCGCAACAAGGCATCTATCGTGGGCTCGCTGCCACGGAAACGTTTGTAGAGTGTCATGGGGTGCTCTGTCCCACCTCGAGACAAAATGCAGTCACGGAATCGTTGGGCTGTCGTGGAATCAAAAATGCCATGTTTCTTAAACTCGCTGAATGCATCGGCTTCAAGAACTTCTGCCCATTTATAGCTGTAATAGCCGGCTGCATAGCCTCCTGCCATAATATGGGAAAATTGGACTGTCATGCAGGTTCCAGGCAATTGCTTGAAAATGAGCGCTTTCTTCCAGGCGTTCTTCTCAAAATCAATCAAGTCGCCGGTAAATTCTTCTCTGAGGGTATAATAGGCCATGTCGAGCAAACCGAAACTCACTTGCCGCATACAACTATAAGCAACCAGGAAATTACGGCTGCGAACGATACGGTCAATCAGTTCATCAGGCAACGGCTCTCCTGTCTGGTAATGGAACGCAAATGTGCGCAAAAACTCTTTTTCTATGGAATAGTTTTCCATGATCTGAGATGGTAACTCGACAAAATCCCACCAGACATTGGTGCCTGACATACTCTCAAAACGAGTGTTGGCGAACATACCATGTAGGGAATGGCCAAATTCATGTAAGAAGGTCTCCACCTCACCAAGACTTAAAAGGGATGGCTTTGATGCTGTGGGTTTCGTAAGATTCATCACCACACTCACATGTGGACGGATGTTCTCGCCTTTTCGGTTGATATACTGACCTTGATAACTGGTCATCCAAGCACCGCCTTGTTTTCCTTTACGGGGGAAAAAGTCCGCATAGAATACAGCAAGGAAGCTGTTATCTTTGTCAAATACCTCATAAGCTTTAACATCGGGATGATATACTTGAATATCCTTGTTCTCACGGAATGTGATGCCATATAGTCTCTTGGCTAGTCCAAAGATGCCTTCTATTACTTTTGACAATTCAAAATATGGCCTCAGCATCTCTGAGTCGAGGTCATATTTCTTCATTTGCAGTTGATAAGAATAATGACTGAAATCCCATGGTTCAAGTACAAACTTGCGCCCTTCAAGTTTGCGAGCCATTTTCTCTATTTCTGCTACTTCTTTTAAGGCTGCTGGCTTATAGCATTCGATCAGTTGGTCAAATAGATGGTAGACATTCTTCTTGTTGGAGGCCATTCTGTTCTTCAGCACAAAATCAGCGAATGTCTTGTAGCCTAACAATTGTGCACGCTCACGTTGAATGTTCACAATTCTTTTGCAGATTTCAAGGTTGTTCTCTGAATTCTGATGGGTACAGACGGTATTGCTTGCCATGTATAACTGATGACGGAGTTCACGCCGTGTGGAATACTTCATGAATGGCCCGATGCTTGGAGCATCAAGGGTAAATACCCATCCTTCGAGACCGCGTTCTTTTGCTTCTGATGCAGCCGATTCACGTACTCTGTCGGGTAATCCTTCAAGATCTGATTCATCTGTGATATGCAATGTGAATGCTTTGCGCTCTTTCCTGAGATTTTGGGAAAATTGAAGTGCAAGCATGCTGATTTCCTCATTAAGCTTGCGTAAACGGGCTTTTCCTTCATCATCCAACAATGCTCCGGAACGGGCAAAACCATCATATGTCTTTTGCAAGAGTTGCTTTTCCTCGGGAGTAAGACGGCGATGATGACGATGAACAGCCTTGATGCGCTCAAATAATTGCTTGTTGAGCAACACATCGTTGGCATGCTGAGTCAATATGGGTTCCAGCTTTTGGGCAAGAGCATCCATCTCATCGGATGATTCCGCACTCATCAGATTGGAAAAAATGGTGGATACCCTGTCAAGAAGACCATAATACCAACTGTCGTCATCCTTGTTGAGAATCGTATTGTCGAAAGTCGGCTTCTCTGGATTGTTGATCGTACGTTCGATTTGTTCTTTGTCCCGACGGATTCCTTCCATGAATGCCTCCTCATAGTCTTCAATTCGGATGGCTTGAAACGGATAGGTATGATGAAGGGTATCGAAATGCTCAAAAAATGGATTGGTTCTCTCTGATGATTCTATGCTTTCAGATTTCATATGTCATGATGAATGTTTTGTGCTACAAAAGTAATGAAATCCTACTGAATAAGCAAAATAATTAAACAATGTTTATATTTTCATTTGATTAAAGAAATAATCAAATTCATTTTTTAACGAGATTTACATCAATTTTATCTCTTTTCATGTGAATAGTGCCTCATATTTCATGTGAATAGTGTCTCAAGAGCGGGGATGACTATTCTCTCACGAGATAGCTGAAGTAATCCTTCGTGCTGCATTTCGTGGAGCTCTTTGGATACGTTAAGGCGACTCTCACCAATTGAACTCGCAATTTGCTGCATTTTGATATGAAATGTTTTTGTGCCTGCGGGTTTGCGGCTATGATCACTGAGAAATCTGATGATTTTTTCTCTGCGTGAATGGGGAATAGGGCGCCATGGCCGCTGAGATAAACGCTGTGCGTGGGTAGTAATGATGTTGAGGAGATTGTACTTGATAATGTCAAATTGGTCAAGTAATTTCAATGCTTCTGATTTATTGATGGAGAGCATATCGCTCTTTTCCGTAGATACATATCGGCTTGTGTAACGTTGTGTCAAGCCAAACAGGTTTTCGGGCTCAATAAGTGTGGGGGCGGGGATTATTTCTTCCACGTAGTAATCATGGCTGATAGAATAGGTGAATGATGACAAAGAGCCTTTCAAAAGAAATACCAGACTGTCGCAGAGATGGCCACTTTGAATGATGACATCACCTGGTGAGTGACGGCTGAAGATAAACTTCGTAAAACCGAGAATTTCTGATAGATCATCTTGGCTTATACCTTGAAACAATGGTAATTGCAACAAGGTAGAATACATGTTGATCTGCTTGTCATTCATCAATTTTCAATAATCTTTTCTCTGAGTTTTGGAGAACACCAAATCTGATATTTGCCTTCATGGTCTGCAAATATCAGATAGGCCATCAATTCAGAATGTCGTTGCAGTATGGCTTTCGACTTTTCTAAACCTAATACCATAAAGGCTGTCGCATAGGCATCTGCTATGGCACATCGTTGAGCTACAACAGTGGCAGATAGCAGACTGTGCTCAACAGGTAATCCGGTGTGAGGGTCTATCGTATGAGCGTATTTTTTGCCATCTTTGTAATAAAAATTCCGATAGTTACCACTCGTGGCCATCGACAAATCGGTGATTTGGAGGATGGCTTCTATCTCATTATTCATATTGGTCGGGTCTTCAGTAGGGCGGTTGATGCCTATACGCCATGGCGACCGTTTCTCACTGATTCCCTTGGTCACGATCTCACCGCCTATTTCTATCATGTAATTATTCACATCGTGGCTTTCTAATACTTTCGCGACAATGTCTGAACCATATCCCTTTGCTATCGCACTGCAGTCGAGCATCAGTCGGGAATCATTTTTGCGTATACGGCGATCTTTTCCTAATGTGACTTTCTGATATCCTACAAAAGAGATCAAACTGTCGATTGCATGCATGTCTGGACTATTGGTCGTCTTGAAACCAAACCCCCAGTGATTGACCAATGGAGCAACGGTGATGTCGAATGCTCCGTCTGTATCTTGAGATATTTTTTGAGCAAGATTAAATACCTCAACAAATATATCATCGACCACAACGTCCTCGTTGTTGTTGACTTTTGTAATGATTGACTGGGGATTGAAGGGGGATAATGACTGGTCTACTTCTGCAAGTGCTTGCTCAATATCATGTTGGAGATCTTTGTCGCTTTGATATGTGATGTGATATATCGTTCCAAAAATGTTGCCTTGAATGGAAACATATGGTAACTTTTGCTGCTGACGGATAATCAGCACTGTGCCGATAATGAGAAAGGCCAAAAACGGAAGCTGCCAGATGAGTTGTTTCTTGTTGCGCATGTAATGTGCTATAATGATGATTAGATGTCAATAGTAAAATAAAACGCAGCTCCCAAATTACTGCTGTCGTCTTTTCCAAAACCTGGAACATACCACACGTTGCCCAATTCGCCGGAATCATGGAAGAGGCGTTTACGGTATCTTACACTCCAACCAAGGTGAAATGGTCCCCATATCTTGGCATCAACTCCTGCGGCTAATTCAAACCAGTGAGAATAGCATTTCACATCATTGGCCATATAGGTGGATATACCGCCATAATATGGATCTTTCATATCCGGATGGGAGACATCATAATTAAAGTAAGAAAAAGCATATCTCCCACCTAAATAAATCCGATAATCATCATGCTTGTTTTTCATCATGTTGTAATCGGCGCCTATACGGAAATAGGGAGCTGTGGAGCGATAACTGATTTCTGTCACCTCATCATCACTCGATGCTCTACCTATGCCGGCTTCAAAAATCGGAAAATACTTGTCGTGAAGATTTAAACGAAGTGTTGCTTCAAATTGACCATAATCACTGACTGCATATTGAACGATACCCACAAGATCTATACCGACTGCAAACCCGTGGAGAAAGGATGTGCTGTCTTGCTCTATTGGTTCTGCAACATTTGCCGGAGTCTGGGCTGATATGGCAACCGGGGACAACAGGCTAATGACCAGGCTTAAAATATACTTGAATATGGCCTCCAATCGTATCATTGTCTACTAAAGATTTGGTAATAACCATGGAATCTATCGCATTGCGCGTCCATTTCAAATCCGTAATCGTGTGAAAAAAAGTGGCAGGGCAGTCTACTGACTCAAAATGTGGCATATTAATCTTGTTGACAACAACAGTGTCGGTAACGGTTACTGACTGAGGACTGGTCAACTTGAATATTAATCGGTCTGAGGCTTGCGTATAACTTATTGGAATAAGAAAATACTCTGCTGCGATTTTCCTGTTCAGGAGTATCGTGTCCTTGCCGTCTACTTTGAGCGCACTAACAGTCAGTGTATCGGTAAGTGTAGTCACATTTCCGCTCAACACATATTTCGTGCGTATGAAATTATTGAGCGGGCAGTCAATAGATGAGCAGGAAGATAGAATAAATGTCGCCCACATCAAGCGCATTAATTTTCGCATCTGATGGCCTCCTCTATCTGGTAATCATTACGCGAACTGGATGATCTGCTGATCAGATCTCCCAAAAAGCCGGCAAGAAATAGTTGAGTGCCTATCATCATCATCGTCAGTGCGATGTAAAAATAGGGTGAGTCGGTAACCAGACGCTGAGGTATACCATGTGCCAATGCAATCAATTTGTCGGCGCCAATCACTATTGCTGACAAAAATCCGATGGCAAATACTATCGTGCCTAAAAAACCAAATACATGCATCGGCTTCCTGCCAAAACTGCTCAAAAACCATAAGGTGATTAAGTCGAGATATCCATTGACAAAACGGTTTAAACCAAACTTCGACTTGCCGTATTTCCGGGCTTGATGGTGTACCACCTTCTCGCCAATTTTGTCAAATCCCGCATTCTTGGCTAAATAAGGGATGAAACGGTGCATCTCACCATAAACTTCAATGTTCTTCACCACTTCCTTACGGTAGGCTTTTAAACCGCAATTGAAGTCGTGCAAGTTTCTGATGCCACTAATCCGACGGACAGTAGCATTAAACAATTTGGTCGGAATCGTTTTGGATAAAGGATCATAGCGCTTTTGCTTATATCCTGAAACGAGGTCGTAACCATCTTTCATGATCATATCATATAATCCGGGGATTTCATCGGGGGAGTCTTGCAAGTCGGCATCCATTGTGATGACAACATCGCCTTGTGCTTCTTTGAAACCACAATACAATGCAGGGCTCTTTCCGTAGTTGCGCCGGAATTTGATGCCCTTCACTTCTGCATGTTGGCTTGATAACTCTTCTATTACGTTCCATGATTTGTCTGTCGACCCATCATTGACGAATATCACCTCAAAGGAGAAGTTATGGTCGTCCATTACTTGATGAATCCAACGGTAAAGTTCGGGAAGTGATTCTTCCTCATTAAACAAAGGGATAACAACAGATATGTCCATTGATTGATGATGTTTACTAATTTCTTGGTTTCCAGTGACTTTTTAAACTTACGTAAAGTGCTATGGTTAAGCTCATGATTAATCCGGCCAAAATATTTGACCACATAATCTGAATTGCGATATCTATCGGACGAAGTTCACGTATCATTTTGGATAGAGACGTGGCGGTGTCTTTGGGGTATCCCATTGCATCAAGGGCCTTTTTAAAGTCTGGGTCAGTCAGCATGGTCAAGTAACGGTTAATAATCATGCCATGATCTATCCATTCAAAATAGGCCCATTGCGCAATAGCAAATATTAGGGATGCGTAGAAAACCACCATGACGGAATATAAATAAGCACGCCAATAACCGATTTGGCCTTGGGCTGTCTTCTCAGCATACGATCTTGTCAGCATTCCCAAATAAAATGGAATGAATATCATTGTCGAAATCCATAATAAGCCACATATTGGGAAGGAGAAATTGCCTACAAACAGTGCAAAACTGAACACCCATAGTATGCCCAGTTTAGCACCATCTATATGTGCTGAAGATCCCATATTGGCATAATTCGTTTCTGACGCCATCTACAATATCTCTTTAATTGGCTGCAAAGTTAAGAAAAAAAGATGATTTATATGTATGATTAGGAAATAATAATTAAGAAGAGTATCTCAATGCATACGAATATGTTGTCAAAACAATTAACAGGATGCCTACTCATGATGATGTTTTCTAAATATTTGATAAAAAATCAAAAAAATAGGACAATTATATAACAAATATAAGATTTGTCCGTCTATAAAAATGCATGGAAATGATTTCCATAAGAAAAATCCTATGTTAAACCAGAAATATCATAAGAAAGATGGAAATATATCACAATGTAAATGACTATATGAATGACCTGACCAACCTGGTATGGAATTACATCAATTATCCAGAGCAATATCCTGAAAATGCACAGTTAGCTGTTCAGCCTGAAATAATGGTCAACGTTATTGACGATCCTTCACAATGCAAATATTGTGATTTTTACAATATTGATATGCTTATCTGCAAAGACAATATGGGGCAAACGGTTCCTAATGTTTTTGCCATAAAGAAGGTGGCAAATCGTTATTATAATGTGGGTTAAATTCTTTTGAATCTCTTTAAGTGTATGCTTGTGGGGAAAATCATCAAAACTTTTGGTAATTTTAACGGCTTACAATCAAATATCGCTTGCGTAATTCAAAAAAAAATGCCACCTTTGCAACCAAGTTTTTGCACATGCCCTTTTCGGGATCAATGAATGTGCTACTATTGCAATAGAAAATGAAAAAAATTTTGTTCTCTGCCATTTTTGTGGCCTATATTTTCAATGTTCATGCTCAAAGCGGAACAAATTCACCCTATAGTCAATATGGATTTGGTACTTTAGCCGAACAGTCTTCTGTCGCTAACAGAGGAATGGGGGGAGTGGGAATGGCATTGAGAGATGGAGCTCAAATAAATATCTTGAATCCTGCTTCATACTCGGCAATCGACTCTCTTACCTTTATTTTTGATGTGGCTATGTCGGGGCAGATCACCAGCTTTGAGGAAAAAGGAAAAAGGCTTAATGCCCAAAATGCCAACCTGGAATATGCCATAGCAGGTTTTAGACTGATGAAGCACCTGGGACTCAGTTTCGGTATACTTCCATATTCCAATGTAGGTTATTCATATTCAAGCACAAATAAGGTTTTCGACAGCAACGATGCTTCTTATACAAATGCTTATAATGGTAGTGGAGGCTTTCATCAATTATACTTGGGATTAGGATGGGAGGTTTTCAAAGGATTTTCCATTGGTGCTAACGGTTCCTATTTCTGGGGTAATTATGAAAAATCAATCGTTAACAGTTATAGTGATTCTTATGCCAACAAATTGTCTAAGTATTATACGGCGAGTGTCACTAATTTCAAAGTTGACTTCGGTGCACAAGCCACTATCCCTCTTTCAAAGAAAAGCAGTCTCACTTTAGGTGCCACTTATGGACTTGGACACCGGTTGAAAGCTGATCCTGAATGTAAAGTGATCTCCAGCAATACTCAATCATCGGTTTCCGACACTGCTTCGTTCGTTGTAAAAGATGGACTGGAATTGCCTACTGTCATTGGAGGTGGTATGATGCTCAATCTCAATAACAGGTGGAAGTTTGGAGCCGATTACCAACTTCAGCAGTGGAAAAAAGTTGCTTTTCCTGAATATGTAGTCAATAATTATATTCCCGAATATCTGTCGACAAAAACTCTATTTAAAGATCGACACCAGATAAATCTTGGCGCAGAATTTTGTAAAAATGCGTTGTCCAGACGTTTCTTTGACAGAATCAGGTTTAGGGTTGGTGCTTCGTATACCACACCTTATTTAAATATTAATGAGCATGAAGGGCCTAAGGAAATCGGTGTAAGCGCAGGTTTGGGGATTCCTTTGGTTAACGGATGGAATAACAGATCCATCCTTAATATCAGTGGTCAATGGGTTAGGAGACAGGCCAACAGCCTGCTGAAAGAGGATGTCTTCCGTATTAATATCGGCATCACATTCAATGAGAGATGGTTCATGAAATGGAAAGTCGATTGAAATGTCTTTTTTACATATTTACCATCTTTATCATGATGTGTTATTCATGTGCGGAAGAACATGAACATACTGCTCCGGCTATTCGTGATAAAGACTCTGTAGCTACCATGACAACTTATGGTGTTAATACGCTGATATCAGATTCCGGGGTGATCAAGTATCGGATCGTGTCGGAGCTATGGGAGGTCAATCAGATTAAACAACCATCAAGGTGGATTTTTGAAAAAGGTCTTTTCTTGGAGAATTTTGATTTGGCCATGCACGTGCTTTCCTATATCCAATGTGATACTGCGTATTATTATGATGTTCAGAGATTGTGGGAACTTCGTGGTCGTGTGCGAATCCTGACTAAACGGGGACTTAAATTTAGCAGCGAAGAGTTGTTTTGGGATGAAAAGACTCACCATCTTTATTCAAATAAATATTCTCATTTAGTGACTCCTGACAAAGAGTTGCATGGCAATAGATTCAGGAGTGATGAAAATATGACAAAATATTCTGTCAAAACAACAAAAGGCTATTTTGACAAAAATGATATTGACAAGTCATCACGTGATGATAAGCCAAAAGCACAAGCCGATTCTGCCCATAAATATGGAAGACAACCGGCTCAACCAAGAAGAAACTTAAACCATTGATTTATATGGACTGGCTGTTGATTATTGGCATCATTGTCACGATGGTTTTTTCTGCATTCTTCTCGGGAATGGAGATCGCTTTTGTTTCCAGTAATAGGATGCTTGCCGAAATGGATAAAGAGAAAAATGGTTTATCACAAAAGTGTATTTCCAAATTCTACCGCCATCCAAACAATTTTGTGAGTACCATGCTGGTGGGCAACAATATTGCGCTCGTCATTTATGGTATACTGATCGCAAAACTATTTGATGCTACCATTTTCAATGGATATTCGGCTGCTTTCACGGTGCCTGCTGACACAATCCTTTCTACTGTCATTGTGCTCTTCACTGGTGAATTTTTGCCTAAAACATTCTTCAAAAGCCTGCCCAATAAATTGCTGACCTTTTTCGCCATACCTGCCTTCTTTTGCTATGTCTTGTTGTGGCCAATATCCAAATTCGCTACTCTGCTGTCAAAAGTATTGCTCAGAATCTTTGGGGTAAGGATGAATAAGGAAGAGGAGGATGAGGCTTTCACAAAGGTGGATCTGGATTATCTCGTTCAAACCACTATAGATAACGCATCCAATGACGGGGAAATCAATGAGGAGGTGAGAATCTTCCAGAATGCTTTGGATTTCTCTGATACAAAAGTGCGTGACTGTATGATTCCTCGCACAGAAATTGATGCAGTGCAGGAGGACTGTGGTATTGAGGAATTAAATCAGAAGTTTATTGAAAGTGGACATTCTAAAATTATCGTCTATAGTGAAGATATTGACCATATCATCGGTTATATTCATTCCTCCGAGATGTTTAGAAAACCGGAGGATTGGAGAAAGGATTTGCGCACAATGCCGTTTGTGCCAGAAACAATGTCTGCACAAAAAATGATGCAGATATTCTTGCAACAAAAGAAAAGTATTGGTGTCGTGGTGGATGAATTTGGCGGGACAAGTGGTATTGTCTCACTAGAGGATATTGTGGAGGAGATTTTTGGAGAGATTGAGGATGAGCACGACAACTCCAATTACATCGCAAAAAAAGTAGGGGATAGGGAATACATGCTTTCTGCCAGGTTGGAAATTGACAAAGTGAACGATATGTTTGGACTACAATTGCCTGAAAGTGATGATTACATGACCATTGGCGGATTGATCCTGCATGAATACCAAAGCTTTCCTAAACTCAATGAAATTGTGACAATCGGTCAATTTCAATTCAAAATCATCAAAAATACCATGACAAAAATTGAGTTGGTGAGATTAATTGTCACACAATAATGTTTTTTCGCAAAAAAATTGTGCCGTTTCCTTTTTTCTTTGTAATTTTGTACGCATTTTAGAGATAGGGTGTTTTGACGGCATTTATAGATGTCTAAAATTATATGACAACTCACTCCATCAAATGATATTAATAGAGAAAATGATATCAAATATTTTATAAAGTAATGGCTATTTTAGGAAAAATTAGAAGCAAAGGAACATTTCTGATTATCGTAATCGGTCTTGGCCTTTTTGGATTCATTGCCGGAGACATGTTCCGTTCTTGTGAGACAACAGGACGAATGAGCAGTACTAGAGTCGGTGAAATCTTAGGTGAGAAAATTGGGATAGAGGACTATCAGAATTATCTCAATGAATTTGTTGAGTGCACCAAAATCACTTCTCCTCAAGCTGACGAGGATCAGATCAGATCTTCTGCTTGGAATGCTTTCGTTCAGAATAAAATCATCCAGCATGAAGCTGAGAAACTGGGACTGACTGTCACGAATGATGAAATGAGAAATGTCATGATGCAGGGGTCTCATCAAGTTCTGATGGAAGTGGCTAACGTGACGGGTCTGGTGAATCAACAAACAGGTAGATTTGATTTTAACCTTTACAACGAATTCTTGAACAATTATAAAACACAGCGCAATCAGAATCCACAGGCTGCTGAGTATTATGATAAGATTTATAAATTCTTGGCTTTCAAAGTTAAACAATTACGTGAACAATTGTTGACACAGAAATATCAAGTGCTGCTTACTTCTGCTATACTCTCCAACCCTGTCGAGGCTAAGTTCTTGTTCGATGCTGAAAAGCAGGAGAGTGACATCAAGTTGGCTTACATTGATTACAAGTCAATCAATGATAATGATGTGAAAATCGATGAAAGCGAACTGAAAAGCAAATATGATGAGAAGAAAGAGATGTTTAAGATTCCTGAGGAAATCAGAAGCATCAAATATATTCTTGTCAAGAAAATAGCTTCTGCTGCAGATCGCAATGCTTTGACTGCTGCTTTGAACAAATGCGCACAAAAATTGAAGGATGGTGAAGATCCTGAAAAAGTGGTGCGTGAAGGACGTTCTAACATCGCTTATCTGGGCGTTCCTGTAACTAAGAAGGCTTTTACTAATGACATCGCCAATCGTCTTGACTCTATGGCTGTCGGGGCTGTGATGGGACCTGTGGAGAGTCAGATGGATAATACAATGAATGTCATCAAACTTATTTCTAAGTCTACCTTGCCTGATTCTATCCAATATCGTACCATCTCTGTGGTTGGAAAGACTAATGAGGAAACGAAAACCAAAGCTGATAGTGTCTATAACGCACTTGTAGCAGGTGGCGACTTTGAGACTATTGCGAAGAAATATGCTCAGACTGGAGAGAAAGCTTGGTTGACCACTTCTCAATATGAGCGCGCTAGCAATATGACTAAGGATAACCAAGTTATCTTTAATGCAATCAATACCCTTGGAGTCAATGAGATTAAGAATATCCCGATGACACAGGGCGCGCTGATTCTTCAGGTTGTTGACCGTAAGGCTATGGTTACTAAATATGATGTGGCTATCGTTAAGTGTGACATCACTTATTCTGATGAGACCTCACATAATATCAGCAATAAATTCAAGCAATTCGTTGCTGGCCATCAGTCTTTGGAGGCCATGGAGAAAGATGCTGCCAAATCTGGATATCAGGTGTTGGAGGCAAAGAATGTGATGACTTCACAAGGTGGTATTTCTGGTATCGGTAATTCACGCGATGCTTTGAAATGGGTGTTCGAGGCTGACAAGAACGATATCTCTGAAGTGATGACTGTGGGCAACAACCGTGATGAAATACTTGTCATGGCTCTGACTGGCATCTACCCCAAAGGATATATGCCTGTTGATAATGAGGACGTGAAAAATTATATTCAGCAGGAAGTGCTTCGTGACAAAAAAGCTGAGAAAATCATGGAGAAACTCAATGGGGTGAAGAGCATCGCTCAAGCTGAGAGCAAAGGAGCAAAGACCACTGATGTCAACCAAATTACTTTTGCTTCACCGGTGTTCGTTTCTGATATTCAGTCTCAGGAACCTGCTCTGAGTGGCGCTGTCGCTGCTACCGAAAAAGGAAAATTCTCTGCTCATCCAGTTAAAGGTTATGGTGGAGTATTTGTTTTCAATGTGAACGATAGAAGAACGGTGGATGGAAAGTTTGATGCTAAGGAATATCAAGCTAGAGCCGCTCAAAATAATGCGTCAATGGTCACAAGGTCAGTATTCCAAGAGTTATTTATAAATGCTGACGTGAAAGACAACAGATACCTCTTCTTCTAAGAAGATATTAGAAAGAGGGCTTCCACAAAGGAAACCCTCTTTTTTTTAAATATGTGATTGTCATCCAGTGTTGGATGGCTGATTTGATGATTGGATTATTTATAGGAAATCATGAAGTTATTTAATAGAATTTGCCTTGTCTTTGTGGGGGGACTTTTGTTGGCTGCGTGTGGAAGCACAAGTGTCATAAAAAATGAGTCGTCTTCCACAAAAAGAGAATTCCGGGGTGCTTGGATTCAGGCTGTCAACGGACAATTTGTTGGTATGTCGACTGCAGAAATACAGAAAACATTGTCATATCAACTCGATGAATTATGGAGAGATGGTGTTAATGCGATTATTTTTCAGGTTAGACCAGAATGTGACGCACTGTATCAAAGCAATATTGAACCTTGGAGCCGGTTTCTTACTGGAGAACAGGGAAAAGCACCCAACCCATATTGGGATCCGCTGCAATGGATGATTGATGAATGCCATAAAAGGGGAATGGAATTGCATGCGTGGATTAATCCCTACAGGGCTAAGACCAAAACAACGAATGTGCTGGCTTCTAATCACATTGTCAAGAAAAAGCCTAATTTGTGCTTTGAATATGATGGCCTTTATATTCTTAATCCAGGTATTCCTGAAACAATGGATTATACATGCAAGGTCGTGGATGATATTGTAAAACGGTATGATATTGATGGCTTGCATATTGATGACTATTTTTATCCTTATCCTGTAGCAGGACTGACAATAAATGATGATAAGGAATTTCAAAATAACCGCAAAGGTTTTCGTGACAAGGGGGATTGGCGGCGTGACAATGTCAATGTATTTATTAATAAATTGTGCAAGACCATTCATGACAGAAAACCTTGGGTGAAATTTGGCGTTTCTCCTTTTGGTATTTATAGAAATAAAAAAACAGCTCCAAAAGTAGGAAGTGAGACCAATGGCACTCAAAATTACGATGATTTGTATGCGGATGTGCTTCTATGGGTCAACAATGGATGGGTGGACTATGTGGTTCCACAACTTTATTGGGAAATCGGTAATAAAGCAGCTGATTACCAAACATTGATCCATTGGTGGAACAATCATGCTGCTAACCGGCCGTTATATATTGGTGAGGATGTGGAGAGAACGGTGAAGTATCCTGATCTTAACAATCCGCAAGCTCATCAGATGGGGGCGAAGTTTAAACTCCATCAACAACTACCCAATGTGAAAGGCACTGTCTTATGGTATGCCAAGGCGGCTGTAGATAATGTAGGTAATTACGGCAGTTATCTCCGTTCTAAGTACTGGTGTTACCGTGCCCTACAGCCTTCGATGCCATTTATTGATAACAAGGCGCCGAAAGCACCAAGAAAATTGAAAGATGAAATGACTGATAATGGATATATGATCTATTGGAAGGCTCCTAAAGGAAGTGGATGGAAAGACAAAGCGGTCAAGTATGTCATTTATCGTTTTGAGGAGAATGAGAATATTTCGCTTGCCAATCCTTCCAAAATTGCAGCCATTACCACAAAGACACGCTACAAATTGCCTTATCGGACAGGAGACAAAAAATATGTTTATGTCGTAACTGCACTCGATAGAATGAGCAATGAGAGTGATGGGGTGTCAATCCATGTAAAATTGTAAGATATCATAAGAAAGCCTCCAAACATCTGGAGGCTTTCTTTATAGATATTGAAGAATTTACGTAAGATTGATGAGGATCTTCGCTATTTGACATCACTCATCAAGTCATTGAAAAACTTATCAAGGTCTTTGCCTAATCCCTTCATTAATTCACCTGACATGATGATGGTGTCACCATCTGCAATGTATAATTCGGCTATACTTTCACGGTCATCATCCTCAAGTACCAGACTGAAAGGTTTCAATATACCATAAGACTCTATCAGTTTGCTATTCCGTTTCAAAACTTGCCGAAGCACAGAGGTAACATTTTCGTAAAAATCGTCATCTTTGCTGTTGATCCATTCCTCGATGACACATCGGGTAATCTCATGGTCGTCATCATCGTATGCCAACATCTCGCCACTCTCTTGTGATACTCTCAGATGAATATCGGTCAACAATGTTGGTTCTTCCACCTGAGGGAATTTTTGGCTGATTTTCTTGATGGCTCGTTCTAACTGTTGTATTGTCTGGTCTAATGCTTTCATATTCCCATTATATTGAAATAATCACGGTCAATGCTGACTGAATTCCCTAAGCCGTATTCGTGTGAGAACTTGTTTGGTGTTGTAGGTAAAATCACCATTGAGAATCCAACTGTAATAGCCTGGGTCGGAACGCAATACTTCTGCTACAGCGCGACCTTTATATTTCCCGAAATTAAACACTTCCTGTTTTTGAATGCTGCCATCTGGATTTTTCATGGGTTGTCCATTCGCATCAAGCACAGGCTTCCAGATGATTCTTCCTGCAAAGTCTACATTATCATTGGTCTTTGAAAGGGCGGCGAGAGATGCAACGTCATTCGACAAACAACGCTTTTCATCTGTTTGCTGGCTGGCATTATACATATCAAGCTGGCCTTGCAATACACAATAGGTGGCTCTGGTGTCCTCATCTGCACGGTGTGCGACAAAATCTTCCTCCATTTTCCGACCGCAATAAAACTGATAGGCAGCAGACAAATTGCGAGGCTCCATCTTATGGAAGATGGTCTGAACATCAATGAGATTGCATCTGGAAAAATCAAAATCTATACCTGCACGAAGAAATTCTTCTGCCAACATGGGGATGTCAAAGTGGTTGGAGTTGAATCCTGCAAAATCACAATCCATGAATTCCTTCTGCAACTGGGAGGCCATGAATTTAAAGGATGGCTTGTCTTTCACCATATCATTTGTGATACCCGTAATCCCACTGATTTCAGGAGAAATGGATACACCAGGATTGATCAGATAATTGTGGATTTCTTCCTTACCATCCGGATATGCTTTTATGTAGGCTATCTGGATAATCCTATCTTTTACAAGATCAAGACCGGTCGTCTCTAAATCAAAAATGATAAGAGGTTTCTTAAGACGCAATTTCATGACTTAATATACTATAATGAGGTCAGTCATTAAGCAACATCGGCATAATCAGCATCAGCACTTCCTCATGCTCTGGTTGTTCACCAGGTAAGACCACGCCTGCACGGCTGGGATCTGCCAATTCTATTACTACTTCCTCACTTTCAATATTGCTGAGAATTTCTGTAAGAGCCGGACCTTTAAAACCAATGGCCATGGGCATACCATCATAATCACAGATCAGACTTTCACGCGCACTGGTGGCGAAATCCACATCTTCTGATGATATCTCTACTTGACCCATTTCAACTTTGAATTTCACCAGTTCGCTGCTTTCGCTGGCAAATGGCATGACTCTTCTCATCGCACTGATCAGTGTCTTGCGGTCAATGCGCAAATGGTTGGGGTTGTCCTTCGGAATGACAGAATTATAATTAGGATATCTGCCCTCAATGAGTCTGCAGATCAAAACACCATCGGAAAAACTGATCACTGCATTGCGGTCATTAAATTTGATGACGACCTCGCCTCCATCTTTTGTCAAAACATTTTTGAGAAGAGTAGCGGGCTTCTTGGGAAGGATGAATGCTGCTGCATTTTCACTCTTGATGGCAAAACATCTGTTCCTGACCAATTTGCTGCCATCACTTGCCACAATGGCGGTGTAATCTGGGGTAATATCAAAATAGATGCCGTTCATCACCGGACGTAGTTGCTCATTGGCTGTGGCAAAAATAGTACGTCCTAAATTGGCCAATAACACTCCTGAATCAAATGTGATGGTGGTCACATCGGTTGGCATAGGCTGAGTCTGGGGATATTCATTGGCATTTTGTGCGGTGAAGTTATATTTACCATTTTGATAATATACCTTAATGGTGTATTCTTGGGTGTCGACCTCAAATGTCAATGGCTGCTCAGGCAACTCTTTCACTGCATCAATAATAGTCTGGCTATTGACCACAAATCGGTCGTTGCCGTCACTTTCATTCAGCTGGCAGGTGGCTTTCATCACATTCTCGCTGTCGGAGGCGGTGATAGTCAATAAATTGTCGTTTACTTCAAACAAGAAACCTTCTAAGATTGGCATGGAATTCTTGTTCATGATGACTTTCGACAAAATGGACAATTTGCTGCTGAGGGTGGAGCTGGATAATGAAAATCTCATGAGTATATGATTTTAATTGTTAATAATCAACCGTCTTTATTATATTTATTAATGTTTTACCACAAACACAGGATGAATTAGCATCAAATGAACTTCATGTTTAGGGTGATGTGCACGATAGACCTCATTCTCATAGATGATCACTCTGTGTATTTATGCATGTATTGACTACAAAATTACAAAAAACCGAAAACATAACAAAAAATTGGGGCAAAAGTTTTTTGATGTTCGTCAAATTTCGTAATTTCGCATACGTTTTTATTGGTCAACTTAAACAATATTTTTAATAATCATTTTCATATATGGAATTACAAGGTAAAATCATTAAAGCTTTAGATGTGAAGACTGGTCAATCTGCCCGTGGCGAATGGAAGGTGCAAGAATTTGTGCTTGAGACTCTCGACGGTCAGTTCGCACGTAAAATGGTCTTCTCTGTCTTTGGCGAGGATCGCCTGCAACGGTTTAATATCCAAGTAGGACAAGATGTGATAGTGATGTTTGATATCGACGCCCGTGAGTACAACGGAAGGTGGTTCAACAGCATTCGTGCCTTTGATGTCAGACCTATTATTAATACACCACAGCAGCCAGGTAACTCTCTGCAGCCAGGTAACCCTCTGCAGTCAGGATACCCACAGTCAGGATACCCACAGTCAGGATACCCACAGCAGCCAGGATACTCACAACAACCGCCTTTTGGTCAGCAACCTGCATCACCAGTACCACCTGTGACGGCTATCCCTAATAACCCTGCTGACGGGCAATTGGGTGAACCCGCAGAAAACACAGATGATCTACCCTTCTAACACTCATTGAGATACTACTTTTATAAGAATCATGCGCTGAGATAATCTTCGCATGATTCTTATCTTTTTATCATAAATTGACCAATTCGACGTGAGTGTTTATGACGATCCAAAGCATGCAACTCATACACGCCTTCAGGAATGGTGCGGATGTTGATGTCTGTATGATTGTTGGGACGAATAGTCATCACATTCCCCGCCATACTGACGATGCTGATGTAGTCACAGCTGATGCTGGGATCAATAGTCGGTATCTTCAGTTTACGACCATCATTGCTGATCCACTCTATCTGTGGCTTATGTTTTTGAGTGCTTTGAAGGGCATCACTTTCATTTCCATATCTGTCGATGGCTGTAATGGCGAAGTAATGATTTCCTGCATCACCTCTGATAGTCAAATGGGGAGATGTGAGATGATGTGCTATCAGGTTTCGTGCATCATTCACATCCACTGGACTTTGTGTGCTTGAATAGACGTTATATAGCAGTTGAGGACCATTGCTGCGGTCTTTTGCTCCCCACCATTCCAGCCTGACCGCATCACTCATCTGATTGACGTTCATTCCTTGGGGTTGAGTGGGCTTGGTAGAGGAAACCCAAGTCATTGGAGGTATCAGTGCAGGGTAACTGTCAAGATCTCTTACCATATAATCATAAATACCCTTCACATTATCTGTGAAAAAGCGACTTCGGAAATAGGTGTGCCCTAAACCCATATTTCGCAGCACATTTAGTTCACGTGTGATATCTATCAATGGCCAATCATTACCTTCCCTACGTGAGAGCAACCAGATGGCCAAGCCTGGAGCTACCATCCTTCCATAAGTGTTTGCCTTCCAGTCAACGGCAAAAGGATAGAAGTTGTCGCCACGGAAATACATCATTGGATATAGCTGGTCCATCAAACCTTCACGAAGCCATCCTTGCGCATCCTGACAAACTTTCTCGTAAGCATTCCAGCCATAACTGGAATAGAAACTTAAATCACTAAATTTGCCAATGGGTGAACAGCTGATCTTCACCCATGGCTTCACACCTTTTACTGTCTGATGAATCTGTCTGACAATACTCGTAATGTTGTTACGTCCTATTTGGCGACTATATTTGAATTTCCAGTTTTCTGGATATCGGATATAGTCGAGATGAATGCCGTCCACATCATAGTTGTCTACAATTTCCTTGCATATTTTAGATAGATACGGCCCCGTCTGGCTACTGCCTGGATCCATGTAACTTTCGTCTCCTATTTTAACCAACATGGAAGGATAACGGTTTCGCAATTGTTTCGTACCTGGAGAATTGTTCTTTCCAACAGGAATGGTGACTATCCATGCATGAAGCTCCATCCCGCGGCGGTGGCATTCATCAATCGCAAACTTCAGAGGGTCATATCCGGGATGACGACCTGCTTTTCCGGTTAAACAATCGTCAAAAGGTTCATATTGGGATGGATATATGGTGGTTGCGCGGATGCGTGTCTGCAAAAGTATTGTGTTAACATTGGCGCGATGAAGGCGGTCAAGTATATCACACAGCTGTTGTTTCTGACGTTCAATAGATTCTGCCGAGGTGGCTTTCACTTGTGGCCAATCCAAACTTTTGATGGTGGTAAGCCAAACGGCACGTACTTCATGTTTGGGTACTTGCGATGATATAGTTAGGGAGAATAATCCGGCGAAAAGGAATGCCGTCAATTTTTTTAACATTATTTTTTATTGTATTGCTTGATTTTGTTGCAAAGTTAGAAATAATTTTTCTTTTTTCAAATTAAATATGTATTTTTGCAGAATTAAACAAACAAACAGTAAAATAAATGATTTCCTTTATTTTGAGTTTAGCTGCCCTTATCTTAGGGTATATCCTTTACGGAAGATTGGTTGAAAAAGTATTTGCTCCTGATGATAGGCCTACTCCTGCCATTGCCAAAGCCGATGGGGTGGATTATGTCGTTTTGCCCACATGGAAGGTCTTCATGATCCAGTTTCTGAATATTGCCGGGACAGGCCCTATCTTTGGCGCTATAATGGGAGCTAGGTATGGTACTTCGGCTTATATATGGATTGTTATCGGTTGTATTTTTGCAGGTGCCATGCACGATTATTTCAGTGGAATGCTTTCCATCAGGCATGGTGGTGCCAACCTGCCTGAGTTGGTGGGACATTATCTCGGGAAAACCACACGGGCCATCATGTTGGTATTCTCTGTCTTCCTTTTGGTCATGGTGGGTGTCGTCTTCGTATATAGTCCTGCCTTGCTGCTTGAGAGCATGCAGTCGCTTGGCATTCTGGTGTGGGTGGTGATTATTTTTGCCTACTACATCATGGCCACTATGCTTCCCATTGATAAGATTATTGGGCGATTCTATCCGATATTTGCTTTTTCATTGCTGTTTATGGCTGCTGCTTTGATGGTAGTGCTGTTTGTGAAGTGGCCTACGATTCCTGAATTCTGGGATGATTTGCAGTCTATGAATCTCAATGATCCTAAATCTATATTGGGGACTGATAGTTATATCTCTGGCAACCCGTTGTTCCCCTGTCTGTTCTTGACTATTGCTTGTGGTGCTATCAGTGGCTTCCATGCCACACAGAGTCCGTTGATGGCTCGGTGCCTCAAGGATGAACGTCTCGGACGCCCTGTTTTTTATGGATCTATGATCACAGAGGGACTGGTAGCGCTTATCTGGGCCTCGGTATCAGCCTATTTCTTCTATTATGGTGGCTGGCGTGAAGTCGTTCCGGAGGATGTCATCGCCCAGTTCAACCAACAGATGCAGGGGGATTCTCCTAAGACACTCATCCAGTTCTTTACCGCCCCACATGTGGTGGAATATGTTTGTAATGGTTGGCTGGGTACGTTTGGAGGTATCTTGGCTGTGCTTGGCGTTGTGGCGGCTCCTATTACCAGTGGTGATACGGCCTTCCGCAGTGCACGGCTCATCATCGCATCTGCTTTGAATGTGGAGCAGCGCTCAATACCTAAACGCCTGCTCATCTCCATTCCTATGTTTGCTGCTTCCATCCTTCTTTTGATATGGCAGATGGAGAATCCGGATGGGTTCAATACCATCTGGCAGTATTTCGGATGGGCTAATCAGACTTTAGCTGTCTTCACGCTTTGGACATTGACGGTATATATGGTGCGCAACAGCAAACCTTATATTATAGTGCTTGTACCTGCGCTTTTCATGACCACCGTCTGCTCTACCTTCTTGTTTGTCAGTCCTGAAGCCTTCCATCTGGAGCCTAATATTGGCTATGCTCTTGGCGGATTCTGCTTTGCGTTGGCTATTATCTGGTTCTTCGTATGGATGAGAAAAGACAAACAAAGATTGTTGAAACAAGGACTTAATTAATAAAATAAATAGTAAAATATCTCATTCACATTGGATTAATTATTAATAGAATTATGATGAAAAAAAATTCTATGTTGATGCTGGCCATATTAATGACTATGACAGCGAGCGCACAGTTTGAGCAAGGTAAAAAATACGTCAGCGCTTCCTTCTCTGGATTGGATTTCAACTACAATGCTGACTCTAAACTAAGTGTTGGACTTGATCTTAAAGGTGGCTATTTTGTGGAAGATAACCTCATGGTGCTGGGTAAAATCGGGTATGACCATGTTGGTGGGGATGATGTTTCTCCCGATAGAGCTTCCGTGGGATTAGGAGGACGCTATTACATTATTCAGAATGGTATCTATTTGGGGCTTGGGGCTACCTATAAGCATGCAGCTCACAATTACAATGACTTGATGCCTTCTGTAGAAATTGGATATGCTTTCTTCATCAATGGAACAGTGACGATTGAACCGGCTATCTATTATGAGCAATCCATCAAAAATCATAGCCATTATTCTAATGTTGGCTTGAGAGTGGGATTGGGTCTTTATCTTTTCTGATAATGCCAACCAAAGGAGATGTTACAAGCATATCCTTCAGCCCTGCTTGAGAAAGCAGTAGAAGAATTTTCTAAACTTCCTGGTATCGGACGCAAGACTGCTTTGCGTCTGGTACTGTATTTACTTCGCCAACCAGTTTCCGACGTGGAGAACTTCTCAAATGCCGTGGCTCGTCTTCGTCGTGAGGTGAAGTATTGTTCTATATGTCATAATATCAGTGATTCTGATGTATGCCCAATCTGCTCCAATAAGCATCGTGACAGTTCCGTTGTCTGTGTGGTAGAGAACATACAGGATGTTATGGCTGTGGAGAACACACAGCAATTTCATGGCCTCTATCATGTGTTGGGGGGAGTCATCTCGCCCGTTGATGGAGTAGGGCCGTCTGATTTGCAAATCGACTCCTTGGTAAACCGTGTTGCTGAAGGCGGTATATCGGAGGTGATCTTGGCATTAGGAAGCACGATGGAAGGAGATACAACCAATTTTTATATCTCTCGTAAACTTGCTGACTTTGATTTGGTCATAAGTGTATTGGCTCGTGGTATCTCTGTGGGCGACGAATTGGAATATACGGATGAGGTGACTTTGGGGCGTTCTATCATTAATCGAACTCCATTTGGACAACAATGAGAAAAACAAGACAAATATTACTCTCTCTTCTATGGGGGACTTGCGCTATAGCATTGGTGATGATCATTTTGTTTGAAACGGATATCCTCCATCAGGGTATTTTGCATGAAAATGTGAAGATGGAATATGGCTTCTCTGTCGTCATGGAACTTGCCGCGTTATGTGCCATACCTGCATCATTAAGATTGTTCAGATGGAAAAAAGTGACTGATGATCTTAAAAATCATGGCTACCAGGCTCTTCTTTCATGGGGGCTGTTTCGACTCTCGTTGCTTTGTATACCTCTTGTGTTATGCGTCTTGTTTTATTATTTATTTGCCCAAACCTCGTTTTGCTATTTGGCTATCATACTTGGAATTTGTCTCTTCTTCGTTTATCCGTCAAAAGAGAGATGCGCTCAGGATATTGCCAAAGAATAACTTTTTGATAGCATATGAAACTGACAGTTATTATAGTCAACTATAATGTAAAACATTATCTCTATCAATGCCTTGAGAGCCTGTATCGGTCAATCAAAAACATTGAGGCAGAAGTATATGTCGTCGACAACCACTCTCGAGACGGCAGCGTGGCATACGTGTCGAAAAGGTTCAAGGATGTCAATTATGTTGAGAGCAACCATAATTTGGGCTTTGCACGCGCTAATAACATCGCCATCAGGCAAAGTACGGGTGAATATGTTCTCTTGCTCAATCCTGACACGATTGTCGGAGAGGATACGGTGGCCAATACACTTCAGTTTATGGATGAACATCCTGAGGCAGGTTGCGCCGGAGTGACTATGCTGAAAGCCGATGGAACCAAAGCGATGGAATCACGTCGTGGACTGCCAACACCGATGACTGCTTTTTATAAAATGAGTGGTCTTTGCAAGCGTTTCCCTTCCAGTAAGCGTTATGGACATTATTATATGGGTTATTTGCCTTGGGATCAGGCTTCCCGAATAGAAGTCGTGAGTGGTGCTTATTGTATGCTTCGTAGAAGTGCACTTGAAAAAGTGGGTTTGCTTGATGAGGATTTTTTCATGTATGGCGAAGATATTGATCTTTCATGTAGATTGCTGAAAGGGAATTTCCAGAATTGGTATTTGCCTGAGACAATTTTGCATTACAAGGGGGAAAGCACGCAGAAGTCTTCATTCAGGTACGTGCATGTGTTTTATGAGGCGATGCTGATCTTTTTCAAAAAACACTACGGCAGTTCGAGCCTGTGGTTGACTTTACCGATCAAAATGGCGATATATCTGAAAGCCTCGTTGGCGCTTATTCAGATGCAGTCGGCTAGGATGAGAAAGGCATTGGGTTTCTTTACGCCAAGAAGAATGCGTGAACCTGATTACATTTTTATCGGGTCTGTATCTTCTATTACGCTGTGTCGCAAATTGGCACGTAAAAAGGGACTTTCAGGGGAGTTTGTCGTGGCCAATGAAAAAATACGGCCCGAAGGACATTTGTCTATGCTTGATGATATAGATACTACACGTAATCAGAAATATATTGTCTATGATACTGAGGCATATTCCTTCAAATCCATTCTTGATATTTTCAAGCAGAAGCCCGTTCAGAATATTTCCATAGGAACATTCAACCCTTATACCAAAACGATAATCACTGCTGAGGAGGTGTTGAAATGATGAATGATGGAAAGGCTGATATCATATTAAGAGCTCTTGAACCCGAAGATCTGGATTTCCTTTATTCTATCGAAAACGATCCTGACTTATGGGATGTCGGATGCACCAACGTTCCTTATTCCAGACATATTCTTAGTGAATATATTTTGACAAATAAGTCTGATCTGTATGCTGACAAACAATTACGCTTAATCGTGACGGATGGTCGTGGAAAACAGATAGGCGTGATCGATCTGTTCAATTTTGAGCCTAAGCATCTGAGGGCAGAGTTGGGTATTGTTATCTTGAGAGAATACAGAAATAGGGGATATGGTCAGATGGCGATCGATAGATTGATGAGATATTGCAAAAGGCATTTACATCTACATCAGATTTATGCTGTTGTCGGTGAAGACAACCTGCAGTCTTTGAAGATGTTCAGAAACGCTGACTTTCAAGAAGGTGCGAGGATGAAGGATTGGATTTATGACGGTAATCGTTTCCTGGATGCCATTATGATGCGTATTTTTTTGTAAAAAAACAGATAAAAAGTTTGCGGATTGAAAAAAAAGTGCTAATTTTGCATCCGCAAATCAGAACAAACCATTAGGGTGCGTTAGTTCAGTTGGTTAGAATGCCGGCCTGTCACGCCGGAGGTCACGGGTCCGAGTCCCGTACGCACCGCCAAATGTTCTGATAGGGTGCGTTAGTTCAGTTGGTTAGAATGCCGGCCTGTCACGCCGGAGGTCACGGGTCCGAGTCCCGTACGCACCGCAAAACCGCTTAAATAGCGGTTTTTTTATATCTTATGGATTTGCAGGTATGAGTAGCACAATGGTCTCTAATGATATAATAAAGCAAAAACCTCGTAAACAGTGGGTTGATTTCCTGAGAGCATTTGCTATTTTTCTGGTCATCTTTGGGCATCATGCTGGCTTTCGGGATTATTTCATTTTTACCAGTCCCATTAAGATGCCGTTGTTCTTTGCTGTTTCCGGGTATTTGTTTAATGACCGCAATGGCAATGATCGAGTGTTTTTTAAACGGCTTTTCTTCTCTATCATTGTCCCATGGCTGATATTAGGATTTTTACCTCCTATCATGATTTTGCCTTTTCGAACTGTCGAGCATGTGACCCAAACGGTGATAAATATTTTCTTAGGTAAAATATTTTGGTTTATGCCATGTTTTATCATCGGACAATCAATCTTCTACTACATCGTAAAATATTGCCGTCAGCATGTAGCTATACTGCTGGTCGTCTCTTGCTTGTTATTCTTCTTTGCGCTGTTTTTGAAAAGTCATGACTGGTTAGATGCATGTAAGATAAATACGGCTTTTTCCGTGCAATTATTCTTCGCTTTCGGATATATGTTTAAACGTTATGAGAATAAACTGATGAAATTAGGATGGGGGAGTGTGCTCTTTCTTTTCCTAATATATATCACCTTGGGAGTTATTAGTAAATATGTCTTTCCTAACCGGAATATTGATGTCAACTCTGTGTATTACTACTATATTCCCATTTCATTATCTATGGTCTTTATTGGACTGCTTATCTGTTTCTTGGGATCCATTAAAATACAGAATTACCCCAAGTGGTTACTCTTGGTAGGGATCAATTCATTGGTGATCTATATGTGGGATGGCTATTTTATGATCCCTAAGCAATATTTGTTCAATTTTTTCGATTACCCAATTATCTGGAGATCTATATGTGGTTGTATCTATATAGCATATTCTTCGCTCCTGGGAGTAATCGCTGGGAAGCTATTGCATCGCTACATTCCATGGGCAACAGGGAATAGAGGGTGACGGCATAATTTCCGACACCCTTGGTAGAACTAAATGATGATGATATTTTTACCGTGTGGCCCTGAAACTCTCCAGATTTTTATAGCGTCTTTTCATCATTCTTTTGTAGATGTCACGTATCCATAAGGGATAGGTGAAGACTACTGATAAACCCATGAGCATGATCGATATCATGCCGCCAGTCTCTCCAAAAATCAATGGCATGACATTGATTAATATGAGAGGAAGAGTAAATACGACCAATTCCAACCCTAGTTGGATATAAGAGTTCTCAAAACTTCCTTTACCGATAAACTTCGTATTCAAGGGAATGGTCAGCTTGTTGATTACTGCCATATAAAGAAAGCCTGCGTGGATCGGACCTGCTGTGAGGCACATGACCGCAATCAAGGTCAACAAACTACACTTCCCCATATATATTGTTGGAATCATTAATAAAAATGGTAACAACAACATCCCCGTTACAAAGAAGTATTTAGCTTTCAGAAGAGATATGATATTTTCCTTATGCACCATGAGGCAATCTATGTAATTCCCCTCATAACACATGACTTTGAGCAGGAACATCGTACCATAAATAGCAAAATTATAGACGGCTAAAAACTTGGTGAATCCTCCATCATAGATATCGGTAAACGAGATGAGCATACTGAACATCAGCACCAGGAGGTTGGCTGTAATAAAGCCATTTCTGATGTTCTTGTTGCGCATGATGCTCTTTATCTCCAATTTGATGTATTCGCCCACTTCACCAAATTTGTCGAGCATGGTGAGCTGGGTCACATGTTTAATGGTCGTCTTTTCTGTTTTGGCCAATTCTTGATAGACACTGTTAAATTGCACTTTTCGGTTAATAGCCAGCAATCCTACAATGATCAGTAAAATGCCTCCGAATGTCAGAATTGACCAGTGAGCCGCTCCATTACCTACTACAGAATAGGTCTCAAGAAGATTTTTGATGCTCGCATTGGGGCCGATATACCAGAAAGAGAAAATACATGCATATACAAATATTGGTAAAAGCCACCAATAAAAACTTCGGTTGATAAGGGTCCTTATCAACATATACCACAAACTATTGGCCACGATCAGCAAATAAGAGGCCAAAAGAAATCCCACGGCAGCGCTAAATCCTTCAACAAATAAAATCGACATGATGGAATAGGGCAGAAATAGTGCCATCCATATCAGATTTGCTGAACTGGTCGCAGAATTGAAAAGAAAACAGTCTATACAGATATATTTACTCACCGGGAGCAACACATATGGCTTGATTCGTTGTGAAGGTGTCTGTTGAGCCATAAATCGGAAAAGGAAGTCGATAACCAATATAAAAGGCATTAGACCGAACATCATTTCCGAGGCCGTGTATCTTGTGCTGTCATTGGCGATCAGTGACAACATGACAGAGAAAAATAGAAGATAGAAAATGATGAAGGTAAGCATGATATAGCCAAATACCTTGGCAATCTTATTCTGATCTAAAGCCAAACTACGTTTATCTGAAAGGGAGTTGTGATGGCGTAAAATCTTAATCAACTGCCATCTGGATAATTTGCTCTTCATTATCTTACCTTCTTTTTTCGTTTATCTTAAATCAATAATCTCTGCCTCTGGAAAATCTTTTGAGTTAAATCTGAACATTTCATCGTTCAAATTAGATGCTTTAAATTGGCTGATAGAGATGTTGGTCCACTTGCCATTTTGAAGAAGTTTAACCGACGTTGGTTGGTAACTCTTGCTGTTGATGGTGATATACATCTCCTTGATTGCTCGTTTGGGTTGACTGGCTGTCATATGGACTTCATAACCTCCTTTGGCATTCTTCATGCTGAGACGATAGCCTTTTTTGTATAAGTTGATGAATTGATAAGGATTCATTTGGGCTTGTTGGGCTTCGGTGGGTGTGTTGACGTTCACTTCTTCCGTATCCTTCATATAGGCCCATTGGGTCTTACCGTCAAACCAAACTGATGCTTCAGGGGTCGTGGCATGAAATTTATTGCCTTTGATGTATATTGTGCCAGCGGTTGTGCCTGTCTTTGCACCAGATATGGTGAAATGGGCACTTGCGCCACCTTTATTGCTGACAACATTGGCGGCCTTATCTAATATTTGTCTTGCTTTAGTTTCATTTTGGGCATTAACCGTCAATCCCATCAGGATGACGCATGTTAAGGCGATTATTTTCTTTGTCATAATGTATTCTTTTTAATTGTTTATAGAATAAATATAATGGCGTAGCTCTGTCAGATGCCATTGCTCCTGATCTGAGCCATCAGATTCATCAAACTGTTTTCGTCTGCGATAAGTACTTCTCTTGGTTTGCTGCCTTGGGCTTGTCCCACCACACCTGCTTTCTCCAGTTGATCCATGAGGCGACCAGCACGGTTGTAACCAATAGAGAAACGACGTTGGATCATACTCGTGGAGCCTTGTTGGGAAATGATGACAGAGCGTGCAGCCTCTTCAAACAGCGGGTCGAGTTTAGCGCTCTCCACGATCGTATTGCTGCTGTCAAATCCGGCATCCTCACTAACGGGTTCGGGCAGTTCCATTGGAGCTGTCGGTCCGGATTGTTGAGAGATGTAATTGTTGATGGCTTCCACTTCTGGGGTGTCAATGAAAGCACATTGCACGCGTACTGGTTCACTGCCATTCAAGAAGAGCATATCTCCACGACCCACAAGTTGGTTGGCACCGGGACGGTCAAGAATGGTGCGAGAGTCGATCATGGCACTCACCTTGAAGGCCATGCGTCCAGGGAAGTTGGCCTTGATATTACCAGTAATAATCGAGGTGGTGGGGCGTTGGGTGGCGATCACCATATGAATACCCACAGCACGGGCTAACTGGGCTATACGGGCGATAGGCAATTCTATTTCTTTGCCGGCTGTCATGATCAGGTCACCAAACTCATCTATCACCACTACAATATAGGGCATATATTCATGACCATCAGAGAGATTGAGCTCATGATTGACATATTTCTTGTTGTATTCCTTGATGTTTCTGGCCTTCACCATTTTCAACATGTCATATCGATGGTCCATCAGGGCACACAGACTCTTGAGCGTACGTACCACCTTTGTCACGTCGGTGATAATGATTTCGTCATCAGTATCATCTACACTTGCCATAAAGTGGTCGGCTATAGGAGAGTATACACTGAATTCCACTTTCTTCGGATCAATCAAGACCAGCTTCATCTCATTGGGATGCTTCTTATACAGCAATGAGGTGATGATGGCATTCAATCCTACGGACTTGCCTTGACCGGTAGCACCTGCTACTAATAAGTGAGGAATCTTGGCCAAATCTACCATGAAAACCTCATTGGTAATCGTCTTGCCCAGTACAATAGGCAATTCCATTTCTGTCTCTTGGAATTTTTTGGAATCGAGGATACTCCGCATCGAGACAATATTCGGGCGGGCATTAGGCACCTCGATGCCGATGGTACCTTTACCAGGTATAGGAGCTATGATACGGATTCCTAATGCCGACAGGCTCAAGGCTATGTCGTCTTGCAGATTACGGATCCGGGAGATGCGGACACCTTCAGCAGGGGTGATCTCGTATAGTGTGATAGTCGGTCCTACTGTGGCTTTGATCTCGCGGATCTGAACGTTGAAACTGTTGAGAACTTTGACAATCTGGTTCTTATTGGCCAGTTGCTCTGCTTCGTCAATATATGGCTTCCCATCATTGTCGTAACGCTTGAGCAGATCCAATGTGGGATATTTATATCTCGTGAAAGGTTCTTTAGGGTTGATGGGGGTGTTAGACGAGGAGTCATCGTTCAAACGCTTGCCACTTGCGCGTTCTTCTTCTTTACCCACACCAATTTCCATCTCCGTCTCCTTTGTCTTTCTTTGGCGTTGCACAGTGCCAAACTCATGTTGTGGCTCTTGTGCAGCAACAACATGCATTTCTTCTTCATTGTCGAAGGTGAGTTCAACGGATTGTGGCTCTTCGTAGTCTGATTGGTGTGAAGACTCTCCATTATATAACGAAGCGGAAGAAACCTGTCCATCCTTATTGTTGGTGATAGTAAACTTCACTTTTTGCAGGAATTTCATGGGGTTCAGAATATGCTGCACCAAATAGATCGTTTCCGCACTCAAAAAAGTGAGAAAGGCCAAAGCAACAATGGCAAGTAAGGCTATCAAACCGGGGGTTCCTGTGATGTTTTCAATATATTGTGCGCAGAAGAGTCCATGGTCACCTCCTGGATTGAAGATACTGTCTTTGAAAAAGGGTTCCAAGAATTTAGCAAACAAGACAGAGCACCATATCATGATGAGGGCTAAGGCAAAAAACCATTTCATCAGATTGATGTTGTTGTATGCTCGCATGAGCTTCAAACTCATCAGAATGATGAAGATAGGGATGATGAATGAAGCAATACCGAAACACCGGGCAATAAGGAAGTGAGAAATAATGGCACCGAATGAACCGCAAAAGTTTTGAAAACTACGGTTCGCGTTCTCCACTTCACCATTTTTTAATGAGGTGACCAGACTTTGGTCTGCTTCCCCTGTCGCAAAGTATGACGACATGGCAATGAGTAAAAATATACCCAAAATGAAAAGAAAGACACCCATAATGAAGATGATTCGTTCATTATGATAAAACCGTATGCCTAGTGACTCAAAAAATGAAGTGTCTTTTTTTAGTGTAGCTTTCTTTTTCGACATTTCCCAATCAATTTTAACAAGGACGGTGATAAATAATAATTATATGTAGGCCCATCCTCTTTCTTGTCTGTATATAGTGATAAATCTTCTGTTAATAATGCAAAAGTAATTGTTTTTTTTCAGAAAAGACTATTTTTTCTCAACTTTTTTATATTTTTGCATTTTATAAGGATTAATGATGAATAAGGTCATATACAACAAATATGATAAGAGAAAAATCTCGGGCCTCCCAAGAGAATTATTTGGGGGCAGGATTATCGTTGTCATTACTCCTCAAGAAGCAAAAAAAGCGGTAGATTATCTGATGACATATTCCCTTTTGGGATTTGATACAGAGACTAGACCATCATTTAAAAAGGGAAAACAGAATCTGGTGTCTTTAATCCAAGTGTCCACTCTTGATACCTGTTTCCTCTTCAGAATTAATATGATGGGCATTACATCTGATATTTTACGGCTGTTGGAAGATACAAGTATTCCCAAAATTGGAGTGTCTGTGCATGACGACATCCTATCACTTCATAAAAGAGTGGGTTTCACCCCTGGTATTTTTATTGATTTGCAGGAACTTGTAAGGAAAATAGGTGTTGAGGACATGAGCCTTCAGAAATTGTATGCTAATATCATGGGAAAGAAGATTAGCAAAACGCAACAATTGTCCAACTGGGAGGCTAATATCCTCACGGAAAAGCAAAAGTTATATGCATCTACCGATGCATGGGCGTGCCTCATTCTTTACAATGAAATCCTCCGTTTATATGAAACCAATGATTATACCATTGTCAGGGAACCTGAATCACCAGCTGAGGAATAGTGTGAGGCATGCCGGCACGCGTTTTCAAGTATAACTATTTTTCTGTTCATGTATAAGTCCGTCTTTTTGAAACATGGTAAAGAAGAAAGCCTTCTTAGGTTTCATCCTTGGGTTTTTTCAGGAGCTATAGCTTATGTCAGCGATCATGTTGAAGATGGTGAGATCGTGCGGGTGCTCACTGCTGATGGGGCTTTCATAGCTGTTGGCCATTTCCAAAAGGGTACCATTGCCGTAAGAGTATTGTCGTTTGAAGACGAAATAATCGATGACCTGTATTGGAAAAAACGTCTGTTATCGGCGTTGCATCTAAGACAAGCGGTTGGCATCACGGATCCCCATCGTGGAAATACCTTTCGGCTGATTCATGGAGAAGGGGATGGGGTGCCAGGACTGATTATTGACTGTTATGGTCCCACTGCTGTCATGCAGGCTCATAGCATTGGGGTGCATTACTCTCGGAAGGAAATTGCTAAAGCTTTAGTTGAAGTAATGGCTCCTATCATCCAGCATGTCTATTACAAAAGTGAGACAACATTGCCTTTCTTAAAAGACCAGGGTGAAGATAATGGTTTCCTCGTTGGAGGGAATGATACTGATATCGCTATCGAAAACGGTTTGAAATTTCATGTCGATTGGCTCAAAGGCCAAAAAACAGGATTTTTCATAGACCAGCGTGATAATAGAATGCTGTTAGAACAATATGCCAAAGGAAGACGGGTGCTGAACATGTGTTGCTATACAGGCGGCTTTTCTGTATATGCGATGCGGGGCGGGGCTGACCTCGTGCATTCTGTTGACAGTAGTGCAAAGGCAATCGAATTGACCAATGAAAATGTAGCGTTGAATTTTCCCAATGACTCTCGCCATCAGGCTTTCGTCGATGATGCTTTTAAATATTTAGATAAGATGCAGGAGCACTATGACCTGGTCATTCTTGATCCTCCTGCGTTTGCTAAACATCGGGGGGCTCTTCATAATGCTTTGAAAGGATATACGCGCTTGAATGCCAGAGCGTTGGAGAAAATGGATAAAGGAAGTGTTCTATTTACGTTCAGTTGCAGTCAAGTGGTGACAAAAGACCATTTTAGAAATGCTGTTTTCACTGCTGCAGCTCAGGTCCGCCGGCAAGTGTGTGTTTTGCACCAGTTGCATCAACCAGCTGATCATCCCATCAATATCTATCATCCTGAGGGCGAATATCTCAAAGGGTTGGTATTGTATGTGGAATAATCTATGTCGAAGGTTGTAAAAAATGGCTCTCTCAACGCATGCTTTTATTGAGAAAGTAGAACAGTTTATCAATAGTAATCGGCTGTTGTCCCACCAAGATAAGTGTCTGGTCGCTTTTTCTGGTGGTGCAGATAGCATGGCATTACTCTTGGTGCTACAGGAATTAGGATATGACATCGCTTGCGTTCACTGCAATTTCCATCTGCGTGGACAAGAGTCGGATGATGATGAAAAATTCTGTAAGAAAAGGTGCGAAGACCTTAGTGTCGAACTCCATGTAGCACACTTCGCAACCACCCAGTATGCGGATCTTCATGGAATCAGTATTGAGATGGCGGCACGTCATCTTAGATATGACTATTTTGAACGTCTCCGAGTTGATACGGGGGCAAAAGAGGTAGCGGTTGCTCATCATCGTGACGATTCTGTGGAGACGGTCTTGCTCAATCTTATCCGTGGAACTGGCATCCATGGCCTTACCGGCATTTCACCGAGAAATAAGCATATTGTGCGTCCTTTGCTCTGCGTCAGTCGAGCGGATATCGAAAACTTTCTTCTGCTTCGGAATATGGACTTTGTCACTGACAGTTCCAATCTGCAGAATAATGTGGTAAGGAATAAAATACGGTTGGATATTTTGCCGCTTATGCGGGAAATCAACCCTTCTGTTTCTGAGGCGATTGACGCTACCGCTTCCAGATTATCTCAAGTGTCGGAGATTTTTGATGATTCAATGAAGGAAAAAGTCCATCATGCCCGAATTTCAACTCCTTCAGATAGTTCCTTGGATGATCACAGAAAAATCTATGATCTGAATGCTATTCATGATGAATACACCTTATTTTATATATTAAGACCAGATGGTTTCACGCCATCCACTATACAGGATATTTTTCATGTGATGCATCACGCTCAATCGGGTAGGATTTTTTCTTCTTCGACACATGAGGTGTTACTCGATAGAGGGAGGATGATTATTCAGCCCATAATGCCTCAACCGCGTCAGATGCGCATACCACAAGAAGGCTTGTATGTCATCACGGATTCTTTACGATTGAAAGTAAGCAAACACCAGATGTGTGGGCAGGATCACTTGAGTAAAGAATCCCATATTTGTCAGATGGATGCCACAAAAGTGGTTTTTCCTCTCATCGTACGTCCCATTCTTCCAGGTGACCGTTTTCGTCCTTTTGGGATGAATGGAACCCGTTTGGTGAGTGATTTTTTGACTGATTTGAAGATGAATTTGTTTGATAAGCGACAACAGTTGGTGCTCACTGATGCGGAGAATCATATTTTATGGGTAATAGGAAAACGACTTGACAACCGTTATCGCTTGACTGACTCATCAAAAGAATTGCTGAGAGTAGAAGTCATCCAGTCACCTATGCTGTAAAACCTACTTCTTCACATTCATAGGTCTATTCTTTGGTAAGCCAGCCGTTCGTCTCCAGAAAGAAGGTGAATGATACCACAATAGCTGAAACCGTTTTTCAACAATAAGTGTTGCATGATGATGTTTTTGCGATGGGTATCTATTCTTATGTTCTTTTCTATAGAAAAGCAGTAGTCCATGATGTCTTTAAATATACCTCGGGAGGTTGGAAAACTGGCTATCCGATGAATGACATGGTAGGGTTGTTCTGCATCCAGCCATTCTCCGTTGTATATAGTGGAGTAGGTGGGTTCCGGTGATCGAAGAAATGCAAAATATCCGGTTATCATACCTTCATCGACAATGACAAAGCCGGATGCTTTGTCAATGTCATTGGAGATAATATCTGCTGAGGGATAAGTGTCTGGCCATTGAGGATTACCTATTGCCCGCATCGTTTGCCTCGCTGCTTCCATCACTGATAGAATAGAAGGTATTTCTTCCTGATGGGCAAGACGTATGGTCCTTTTCGTATCCATTAGTCATTTTCTAAATCACAAAGAGTGATTTCATTTCACTTTCCCTGTATTCTTTTCTTAATGTCGTTATAGGCTGCTACCCAGTCTGTATCGAGTGAGAATTTTGTCAAATAACCGGCGTTGGTGATGTAGGCCAGCACATATTCTTTATTCTGGTCATGAAAACGAGGATGAGCAAGGCTTACACTCTTAAAGAGGTTGATGATATTGGCTCGATCCTTTTTGGGGGCCATCGCCAGACTGCCTTGATAAAGATTGATAAACTGAAAGAGCGCAAGGGCTTGATGGTCAAGCATGGAGGCAGAACTGTCTGGAGTCAATTTGTAGGATTGAGATCCAAGATAATAGAGGGCGTCTTTCTTAAAAGTAGCCATCTTACGTTCTTCCAATGAGCGTGATGTGTCATCGGCTACTGCCTTTGCCATGCGGATGGCCTCATTGTAAGCTTCTTGTGCAGACATACCTACTACGGTTACTAACAAGGAAAATGCAAAAAGTAATCTTTTCATCATATTTTTATTGTTTGTATTGTTTCTTTTATTATTTATTTAGTTATTTTCAGTTGTTTTTCTCAAGATGAAGCCTATGGGTGATACACGATGGCAGCTCTTCTTCGTAATGTGTCACCATGATGAGTGTCTTGTCTTTCCTCTTGCAGAAGGCCTCGATGATGTCTTTCACCAACTGTCTGTTAGTATCATCAAGACCGTGAAGGGGTTCGTCAAGAATGAGCAGGTCTGGATCTTTAACAAAGGCTCGGGCCAATAGTACGAGACGCTGCTCACCACTCGATATGGAGAAGAATGAGCGTTCGCTCAAATGTGAGATACCGAAAATATTCATCCACCACAGGCATTGCTCGTATTCCTCGTCAGTGGGGCGGACATAGAGCCCCACAGAATCTTTGAGACCGCTGGCAACAATTCTCACAGTTGGCAAATCTTTCTTGTAGGCTCGGTGCATTTCCGGGGATACATATCCGATATGGCGCTTGATATCCCAAATGGTCTCGCCAGATCCACGGGGTTTGCCAAACAGTGTGATGTCACATGCATAACCTTGGGGATTGTCTGCACAGATCAGACTGAGTAGGGTTGACTTGCCTGATCCATTGCAACCACTGAGTGCCCATCGTTCTCCTACTCGGACAACCCAATTGAGATGATCAAGAATTGTGCGGTTTCCATAACGCACACTGACGTTATTCAGCCTCACTACTTCTTCTGTTCTTTCTGATGTGTTGGTATAAGGCAGCTGCAGAATCGCCAGTTCCTTTTCTGGCGAAAGTACTCTCTGAGGCCTTTCATGTCTTTTTCTCAAATATTCATCTCGGGTGATTTTATTACTTGAAATCATCCCGTTCACTTCCACCACATGGGTGATGAAGTCTGGCAAGTCATCTGTCTTGGCGATAATGAGGATGAGTTGAAGTGCTTGTTCAGTGGATAAGTCTTTGAGAAGATGATTCAATTGCTGTCTTGTTTCTGCATCCAGGCCTATGAAAGGATTGTCCATGATGAGTATGCGTGGTTGGGCAAAAAGTGCTTTGGCCAACTGCAACTTACGGAGTTCCCCACTGGAAAGCAAAATGATATACTTGTCGAGCAGTTTGGACAGCCCAAAGAGTTCATAGATATGAGCTTGCTGCAAACGGCGTGCAGGCTTGTCCTCACCGATAAGGATAAATTCTTGCTCCAAATGCTCTCCGACAGTTGGGGTCGATTCGTCAATATCGTGTTGATTCCATCGTTGTTGCAGATAATATGTGGAATCGTTGTCACCACCATAACAATCACGGAAAGTGATATAGCGGATATTATCTGCAACTAATTCACGCGTGCTGGGAGAGAAATCATATGCTGGTTCAACGGCTAACAGAGGATGACGGCCAATTAGGATATCTGCCAACATGGACTTTCCACCGCCATTCTCACCGACAATAGCGATATGTTCACCGTTGAAGGCGGTGAAATTGACTGGCTTTGCCAGACGCCATTTGGGCATACGGGCTACACCGTCTATGATTCGAATGGTGGCTTGCATACGCGTTGTTGATTCTTGTTGACAAAATCTTTCCATCCTTTAAAATGGACTTGTGATTCCGGACGCCCCATCTGCATAAAATGACAGTATGCGGCACCCAGTGCATCCGTGGCATCCAGGAAATGCGGCATCTCATTCTCTGTGATATTCAGTAATCTACGGAGCATGCCTGCTACTTGTTCTTTAGATGCACTGCCATTACCGGTAATGGCCATCTTGATTTTCAATGGTGCATATTCATGAATGGGAATGTCTCGTTGAATGGCAGCTGCGATCGCTACTCCCTGAGCTCTTCCTAATTTCAGCATCGACTGGACGTTTTTGCCATAAAAAGGGGCTTCTACGGCCATCTCGTCGGGGAGGTAGGCGTCTATCACACCTGTCACACGCTCAAAGATCTTTCCCAGTTTCAAATAGGAGTCGCTGATCTTACGTAGGTCTATGACTCCTGTCACCAGCATCTCCGCATGACCGTCTGTCACACGTATAACCCCATAGCCCATCACGGCTGTACCGGGATCTATGCCAAGTATGATCTTCTCTTTCAACGGTCCATAAATGGGTTGGTTCTCAATTCATCTCCCATCGTGGTTTGTGGCCCATGCCCGGGCAAGATGGTCGTATCGTCTGGTAGTTGTGCTAACTGGCGCAGACTTTGTATGATTTGCATCATGCTTCCACCATGCAGGTCGGTGCGACCTATGGAGTTCTTAAAGAGAGTGTCGCCTGAGAGTAGGAGATTCTCACTCTTGATATAGAAGCAGACAGAGCCTTTGGAATGTCCTGGGGTATAGAGTACATCGATAGAGTGATGACCGAATGATATCGTGTCGCCATCGGAAAGAAGGTTCCCTATAGCAGGGTAATTTGCTTTGGGATTAAAACCAATAAACATCACTGCTTGATCGTTGAGCGTCTCCATGTCGTTACGGTCACCTTCATGCACTTCAGGTTGTATGCCAAATGCGTCATAGATGGTGTCAATTCCAAAATTATGATCGACATGTCCATGGGTACATAAAAGATGACGGAGAGTGAGATGATGATCGCGGATATAGTTCAATATCGTATGGCGCTCTTCGTCAAAATAGGCTCCACAGTCTACGATGACACATTCATTGCTGTCGTCACTCAAAATGTAGCAGTTTTCCTGCAACATGTTGCATACAAATCTCTGGATTTTTATCATAGTGGTACGTATATCAGTCGTTTTTCTTCAAACCAGGGCAACTTTATCCATTCGTTGAGATTGCTTACTTCTGCAATTTTTTTGAATGGGGTTATTTCAGCTTGCACATCACCTCCTTTAAGGCAAAACAATCCATTACCGATGGCATTGTGTTGGCGGGAGGAGATGTTCTTACGGACGATTTTCACTAAATCAGGTAATGGCATCACGGCCCTGCTGATGATGAAATCGTATTTTCCTTTTTCTTCTTCACCACGGATGTGTGAGGTGCGCACGTTGTCAAGACCGATGGCGTGCGCTACTTCTGTGGCTACTCGGATCTTCTTGCCTGTGCCATCTATAAGATGAAAACGGCATTGGGGCCATAGAATCGCTAATGGAATTCCTGGAAAACCACCACCTGTCCCAAAATCAAGTATCTCTGTTGCGTCGGTAGGGTGCAATACAAAAGCGATACTCATGGAGTGCAGGACATGGTGCTCGTATAAATGATCGATATCCTTGCGTGAGATAACGTTGATTTTCTGATTCCAATCAACATATAGATCATATAGTGCCTCCAGTTGTTGCTGCTGCAAGGCGGTTAGGTCGGGGAAATATTTGAGAATGTCGTTCATCGTTTCATCAGGCGTTTTAATTGGGAATAGGGAATCTCCACCTTGATTTCTCCTTTATCACGATCACATATTTCTCCTGGTACATACACGAAGATGATGGCATCTTCTTCAAGGAGGAAGTTATGGGTGGGATAAATGTCTGTATTGATGAAGAAACCGGCTTGGCGTAGAGCGGTGAGGGTTTTGTTGCCGCTTTGCTTCATAAGTTGTGAGGCAATGGCTTCTGACAGTCCTTCTGTTGCACCATGAACAAAAATATCATCAAAATGCAGTATTTTGCCATGATGTAAATCGATGTTCCGGCATACAGAATATTGGGTGACGACGGCACCCTGTTGATTCGTGATAGATGCAGTGTAGCATAGCACACTATCCATTCCTTCATGAATTTCTGTGCGAAGGGTGAAACCAATTGAAAAATCTGCCGTATCTTCTTTTAGGGAATAGATGCCCGCATAAAATGTTTGGTAATCGGTCTCATATCGCTTGATAAATGAGTCTACAGCTTCTTTCGGAGATAGGGAGAGATTGGTCAATGAGAGATATTCGGGAGCCAAAATACCTGAACGCATCAAACTGTCATTGATGTCGGAATATTCTTTGTTGCCTAAAGTAATCAATTCTATGTTAATCCTGCAAGAAGGTAGCTGAAGTGATGACGGGATGGCCATGCTGTCGGTTTCCGCATTGAAAAAGGAGAGCTTCAGAGAGTCATTGGCAATTGCCGTGGTATCTACAATAGGGGCTTGGTGGGTCACCCGGAGAGTATCCAACACAATACCCATCTCACGCATGGTGGGATGGTGATGACAACCGACAACCAGCAAACTGGCTGTCAAAATCATTAGAAGGGATGCGAAACGAACTCTCATATATACATTCCGAATCAAGTGGTCACTCTCAATATGGCTGGTGACAACTAGACGGATGCAAAGGTAAGGAAAACGCCTCTTCCAACAAAATAAACTATTTCTTTTTAAATAATGTTATACTTTTTTTTTGATTAATAATTGGTTGGGGTGGTCATCGATGGCACGTGAGAACCCCATTAATCTCTTTCACAAATCAGAATTATATAGATATGATCACATGATCAGATAACTTTTTTCATATCTTCAATTTCTATTTCAGTCAAATCCTTTTTTGTGGTGAGTTTTTGGTTAACGATGCGATTTGCCTGATGCTGAATGACCTTCTCAAAAACATTCCTAACATACCTCGCATTGCCGAAATTACGCTCTTTATGGGCCACAATGAATTCTAATCTTGATCTCAGATATTGTGCTGCCTCATCACTTAGCGTGTATTGGTTCTTTTTCAGATAGAGACAAAAAATGTCAAATAGTTCATCTGCTGTATAGTCTGGGAAATTAATGTATCGGTTGAATCTGGACTGCAAACCGGGATTAGATTCTATCAGGTGCTTCATCTCGTCAGGGTAACCTGCGATTATCACCACCAAGCGGTCGCGGTCGTCTTCCATCCGCTTCAGCAAAGTGGAGATCACCTCAGCTCCATAATCGCCATTACGATTTCCTTCTGGTGCAAGAGAATACGCTTCATCAATAAAAAGTACACCATCAAGGGCGGAGTCGATGACTTCAGATGTCTTTTTAGCTGTTTGCCCCATGTATTCCGCTACTAAGCCCGCACGGTCGGTCTCTACCAGATGACCTTTCTTTAATATACCTAAATCTTTATATATGCGGGCAACGATACGGGCGACAGTAGTCTTGCCGGTACCAGGTGAACCGGTAAAAACCAGATGATAAGACATCTTGGGTGTCTTCAGACCTTCTTCTTGACGTTTTTTCTGCACTTTCACAAAATTTGCTAAACTGCGCACCTCATCCTTCACTTTTTCCAATCCGATCAGCTCATCCAATTCCTCATAAGGATTGCCTTCTATTACCTCATTGACAACGACCGTATCTGGGCGAGCCACATCCACATTCTTCGGATCAGTGACCTCTGTCTTGATCGTCGGACTCGGATCAATATCATCATTGGTTAATTCTACTATTGTTGTCAATATGGCAGATAACACAAATATTGCGATGGTAGCTATACCAATTCCCTTAATGATTTTGTCGCTTAGTTGTTTGTCCATATAGTTTCTTTCTTTTACTGTTTTCAAATAAAATGATTGGTATGATTGCGGAGAAATAGAAGAGGAGATCTGCAAAATCATAGGTGCCACGAAGTAGTCCCATACATTGCATCAATTCAGAGACAATTCCTATGACCGGGATCACGGATACCCATAAGCATCGCTCTGAAAATGGCTTGTTGCAGAAAAGTGCCTCGATGATAATAACGTACGACCATGACCACAAACCGTTGGGAAGACAATATACGATCCATTCTGGCCAGTTGATGGATCCACAAGTGGCACGTAAAGAGTCAACCCATTCCCCAACTCCAACCTTATCTGCCACAAAAAACAATAGGAGAACTTTGGGTCTGTAGATGACATATATCATACCCCCGGTAAAGAGTAGCGCTAAACTTGTCAATGTGCAAAAAAAACGTACATTCTTACTCACGTATGCTTTTTCTAATCCCTTATCATTTACAAAATTATACATTTTGTTTAAAAAAGCCAAATTTTTTTCATCACTATTTTATGATACCAACCATTTTACTTACCTTTGCGCAGACATTGTGATTGCTTGCACATGTCATGTGTTATACCAAATTTAAAAGAATAGAAAAATGAACAAACTCCAAAGTCCTGCAATTCTCGTTGTTGATATGCTCAACGACTTTGTTACTGGTGCACTTGGTTGCGATAGGGGTAGAGCCATCGTTCCTGCTACCGCACAACTCCTTGACGCTGCTCGCGAGGCTGGCGTTCCTGTCATCTTCTGCAATGATGCTCATATCAAAGGCATCGACCGTGAGTTGATCATCTGGGGTGATCATGCTATCAGGGGTACAAAAGGCGCTGAAGTGATTCCTGAGCTGAAACTATGCGAGAAAGATTATGTAGTACCTAAAAGAAGATATAGCGGATTCTTCCAGACTGATCTTGATATCCTGCTCAAAGAACTTGGCGTTAAGACCGTTGTCATGACAGGACTTCATGCACACATGTGCGTGCGCCATACATCGGCTGATGCTTTCTGCCTGGGGTATGATGTCGTCGTGGCTAAAGAGGCTACTGATTCTTTCACCGAGGAAGATTACAAGATCGGTTTGGCTTATCTGAAAACTTGTTACGGTGCTGATGCTTACAGTAATGAGGAACTGATCGCTGCTTTCTAATCTTGTAGCTTTAGTTTCTTTATCCTATTACCATATCAATCCTGTTTTTCATGCTTCATGGAGAACAGGATTTTCGTATGGGGTTGATGATATCCGGTTTCTCATGATGCCATAGTCAAACTGTTTAAAAAAAATCAATAACATTATTTTTCATTAAAAAAAACGATTTACACAGATAAAACTGACGATATTTTTGTAAATTTGCAACTTAATTGAGATTTTTATTTACAAAGAAATGGCTTTTTGCCATATAACATATTGAGAACCAATCAAATAATAATTTTTCTTAAACGACATGGCTAAGAAATTTGCCGAGTACAAGAACCTCAACTTAACAGAGATCAATAATCAGGTACTGCAACAATGGAAAAAAGGCAATATCTTCTCCCGTTCCATAGAGGAGCGTGAAGGATGTCCCGAATTTGTCTTTTATGAAGGACCTCCATCTGCCAATGGCCATCCTGGTATTCATCATGTGCTGGCGCGTACCATCAAAGATACCTTCAACCGATATAAGACAATGAAGGGATTTCAAGTGCGGCGCAAGGCTGGATGGGATACCCACGGACTACCTGTGGAATTGGGCGTAGAGAAAGAGTTGGGTATCACGAAGGCCGATATTGATAATCCTGACAGTCCAAAATATATCTCTGTCGAAGATTATAATCGTAAGTGCCGTGAAGATGTGATGATGTTTACTGCAGAATGGGATGAATTGACCGAGAAAATCGGATATTGGGTTGATCTCGCTAATCCCTACATCACTTATGACAATAAATATATCGAGACGTTATGGTGGTTGCTCAAACAGTTCTATCAGAAAGGTCTTCTTTATAAAGGATATACCATTCAGCCTTATTCACCTGCCGCAGGTACAGGTCTGTCGAGCCATGAACTGAATCAGCCAGGATGTTACCGCAATGTGAAAGATACTACTGTCACTGCACAGTTTGCTATCTTGGATCCGAAACCGGAAATGAAAGAGTGGGGGAAGGCTTATTTCCTTGCTTGGACCACCACACCATGGACTCTTGCTGCCAATTCGGCTCTTTGTGTGGGGCCCAAGATTGATTATGTCGCTGTGAGATCGTATAATCCATATACGGCTGAACCAATCACAGTGGTCCTTGCGGAGGCTCGCTTGTCGGCTTATTTCAATGAGAAAGGACGGGATGCCGACCTTGAGGGATATAAAAAAGGTGATAAAATCATCCCTTGGACCATCGTCGGAAGATACAAAGGCACTGATCTGGAAGGGATGTCTTACGAACAGTTGATGCCCATGGTTCAACCTTTGACAGATGGCGCTTTCCGGGTCATCCTGGGCAATTATGTCACGACAGAGGATGGTACGGGAATCGTTCATATCGCGCCTAACTTCGGTGCGGATGATGCCATGGTCGCAAAGAAAGCTGGCGTACCGCCTATCGTCATGGTTGATAAGAAAGGGCATCAGAGACCGGTCGTGGATCTCCAAGGCAAGTATTTCCTTACAGATGATCTGGACCCCGATTTCGTCAAGACTTATATCAATGAGCCTCTGTGGGGACGGTATGCAGGCAGGTATGTGAAAAACAGTTACGATGATTCTTTGACAGATAAGGATGAGACGCTCGACATTACCATCTGTCTTGATCTGAAGGCCGAGAACAAAGCTTTTAAAATCGAAAAGCATGAGCACAACTATCCCCATTGTTGGCGTACAGATAAGCCTGTGCTCTATTATCCTCTCGACAGCTGGTTCATTAAAAGTACGGCATGCAAGGAACGTATGTCAGAACTCAATCTTCGCATCAATTGGAAACCAGAATCAACTGGAACCGGACGATTTGGAAACTGGCTTGAAAACCTCAATGACTGGAATCTGAGCAGAAGCCGTTTCTGGGGCACACCGCTTCCCATCTGGGTTAATGAGGATGATCAGGAGGCCATTTGTATCGGGTCGCTTCAAGAACTCTATGATGAGATTGAGAAATCGGTTGAAGCAGGTATCATGACGTCTAATCCTTTGAAGGAGAAAGGTTTTGTCCCTGGCGATTATTCTAAAGAGAACTATGATCGTATCGATATGCATAGACCTTATGTCGACCAGATTGTCTTGGTCTCTTCTAAGGGGCATGCCATGAGAAGGGAAACGGACCTCATCGATGTATGGTTTGATTCAGGTTCGATGCCTTATGCTCAAATTCATTATCCTTTTGAAAACAAAGACTTGGTAGATAATGGAAAAGCGTTCCCAGCTGATTTTATCAGTGAGGGAGTAGACCAGACACGTGGTTGGTTCTTTACCCTCCATGCTATCGGTACGATGGTCTTCGACAGCGTGGCATTTAATAATGTGATCTCTACAGGACTGGTGCTCGATGCTAAAGGTAATAAGATGAGCAAGCGTTTGGGAAATGCTGTCGATCCTTTCGAGACCATTGAGAAATATGGAGCTGATGCACTGAGATTCTATATGATGACCAACTCTCAGCCTTGGGATAATCTGAAATTTGATGTCGCTGGTGTTGAGGAACTGAGAAGAAAATTGTTTGGTACACTTTACAATACTTATTCATTCTTTGCTCTTTATGCCAACGTAGATGAGTTTGATAATTCACAACCGCAGATTCCTGTGTCTGAACGACCTGAGATTGACCGTTGGATTATCTCTGAGCTTAATACACTGATCAAAGAAGTTGATGAAAGTCTGGCTGATTATGAACCTACGCGTGCAGGAAGACTCATCGATGAATTTGTGGATGACCACCTGTCCAACTGGTATGTTCGTCTTAATCGCAAACGTTTCTGGGGTAAGGAGATGGATGTGGACAAACTCAGTGCATATCAGACACTTTACACATGTCTGGTGACTGTCGCTAAGTTGTTGGCGCCTTTCTCACCTTTCTATGCAGACAGACTTTATCTCGACTTGACCGTTCCTGTGGGACAGGCTGAGGCTGACAGTGTGCATCTTACCAAATTCCCTGTCGCTGACGATACTCTTATCGACAAGGAACTCGAAGCCCGTATGGGAAAAATTGCACAAAAAATCACTTCTATGGTGCTGGCTCTTCGTCGTAAGGCTGATATCAAGGTGCGTCAGCCGCTGCAGTGTATCATGATTCCTGCTGCGGATATGCAACAAAAAGAGCGCATAGAGGCTGTGGCCAATATCATTCTCAACGAAGTGAATGTGAAGGAATTGCAATTTGCTGAGGGCGAGGGACTTCTGGTGAAAAAGGTCAAGTGCAACTTCCGCACCATGGGCAAGAAGTATGGTAAATTGATGAAAGGGGTGGCTGCGGCTATGGCTACCTTGTCTCAGGAGGAGATTGCTCGTCTTGAGAATGAGGGTCAACTGAATATTACCGTTGATGACCAACCCTTGGTCGTAGAGGCTTCCGATGTGGAAATTATCAGTGAGGATATCCCAGGATGGCTCGTCGCCAATGAAGGTAATCTCACCGTCGCTCTTGAGGTGGAACTCAACGATGAACTGAGACGTGAGGGTATGGCCAGGGAACTGGTCAATCGTGTTCAGAATCTGCGTAAAGAGAATGGACTCGAAATAACCGACAGAGTAAAGGTCACGATTGCTCCCTCTGAAGTCCTCCAAGATGCGCTGGAATCATTTGGCGATTATGTGAGAAACCAAGTGCTTGCAGACAGTCTCGTCTTTGAGGAAAACAATGGAAAACCAGTAAAATTTGATGATTTTGAGTTGAATATAAATGTTGAAAAAATTTAATACCATCTAATATGGCAGAAAAAAAACGCTACAGTGACGAGGAGCTCGAGGAGTTCCGAGCCATTATCAATGAGAAGCTGGAACTTGCTTACCGTGATTACAATCAGATGATGAAGCAGATCATGAATGCTGACGGTAATGATGTAGATGATACTTCGCATGCTTATAATGTTCTTGAAGAAGGGAGTGCCACTCAGAGCAAAGAGGAGATGGTACAGTTTGCCAGCAGACAGCAGAAATTCATCCAAGGTTTGGAGGCTGCCCTTGTCAGAATAGAAAATAAGACGTATGGCATCGATAGAATTACAGGTGAGCTCATACCTAAAGAAAGACTGCGTGCTGTACCTCATGCCACGTTAAGTGTGGCATCGAAAAATGCCCGTAAGAAATTCTGATGACAAAAGGATTGCTTAAAAAAGGCCTGGTGGCTTTTCTTATCGTGCTGCTGATACTTGTTGTCGACCAAGTCATAAAGATCGAGGTGAAGACCAACATGTATCTGCATGAGTCGATACGTGTCACTGATTGGTTTTATATCTACTTCATCGAGAATGAGGGAATGGCGTATGGCATGACATTTATCAATAAATTCGTGCTGACGTTGTTCCGTATCGTTGCTGTCGTGGTCATTGGCTTTTATCTCTTCCGGCAGGTAAAAGTCAATGCTAGATGGACATACCTCGTCTGCCTGTCAATGATTCTCGCTGGAGCAGGAGGGAATATTGTCGATTGCCTCTGTTATGGACGTGTCTTTTCTCCTTCTACACCCATGGATATATCTCATGTGGTCAGTTGGGGAGATGGTTATGCTCCCATGTTTTATGGCAAGGTGGTCGACATGTTCTATTTCCCGATCATCGACACGTATCTACCCGATTGGTTGCCGATTTGGGGTGGGGATCATTTTATTTTCTTCAGTCCCATCTTCAATTTTGCCGACTCGTGCATCAGTGTGGGAGTGGTGGCATTGTTGCTCTTTTGCCGGAAAGAATTGTCCGACATCTCATTTTCTTCCAAGTCTGGTAAAGACGAAGAGAAAGAAAACGAAAGTGGTTCTGATACCATAGAGAGTGAAACCCAACAAAAAGCTTGATCTCTATCTTATGAGTCCGTCGCTGCGATATCTGACCTTGATCTTTTTCTGGATTTGCATCCTTTGGGGATGCAAGCCGGGAGTGCCAAGCGAGTTTATTCAGCCCGACGACCTGGAAGATATTCTATATGACTATCATGTGGCCGATGGTATGGCCTTTGCTGACGGTGATTATAGCCAGTTGTCTTACAGGAGAACAATCTATAGGGAGGCTGCGCTGAGAAAACACGGATTGACAGAGGCGGAATTCGATTCTTCCCTTGTTTATTATTATAGACATGCCGACTTGTTGCATGATATCTATGCGAATTTGGAGAAACGTCTTAATAATGAAGCGATTGCGTTAGGCGCAACAGCTAATGAATTGAGTCAGTTTGGTGGCATGACCTCACAAGGGGATACCGCCACGGTTTGGCGTAATGAAAGTGCATTGATGTTGATGCCTCAAGCACCTTTCAATATCGTCTCTTTTGACGTCAAGGCTGATACTGCTTATCATGCTGGTGATAAAATCATTCTTAATTTCGACAGCCAGTTTATTTTTCAGGATGGGGTAAGAGATGGTTATGCTTTGTTGGCGGTGACTTTTTCCAATGACAGCACATCAACTCAAACGATGCGTGTGACATCCGATCAGCATTTTAGTATGATTATTGAGGATATCCGAAGGTTAGGCATCAAGGAGACCAAAGGGTTCATTTATTTGGGTAAAGGAAACGGAAATAAGTCATCTACCACATTAAAATTGCTGGCTATCAGCAACATGCGCCTGCTTAGGATGCATACTAAAAAGCCAGTAGAAGATGGTGAGGACGAAGATAGTATTGCTAACCCAAACTCACAAGCATCAATGGCCGTGAGCCGGAATATTGATCCACGACGGATAGAACCTGAAGTGCACATGCACCCGCAACTCCCGAATGAACAGGATCCCAATGCTGTTGATAAACATGGAAAGCCATTGCCGCCACCACCAAATCTTTGATTTTTTTAATCGTTGATCTTATGTTGATAACACATCTTATTATTGCTGCAGTTGCCTATTTGTCTCCCGTCCATCTCGATGTGTCATTGGCGGGCAATTTTGGAGAACCTCGCCCAGATCATTTTCATGGGGGATTAGACATCAAGACAATGCACGAAGAGGGTAAAGGTGTGTACTCGATAGGGGATGGATATGTGTCAAGGGTTACGGTGAATGTGGGTGGTATGGGCAATGCCATTTATGTGAGACATCCTGAGGGGTATACCAGTGTGTATGCTCATTTACAGCGATTTGCGCCAGCTATTGAAATGCTGGTGCAAAAATGGCAATACGAGCATCACTGTACGGATGTGGATCTGGAACTTGAAGGCACTGACTATCCTGTTGCTGCAGGACAAATCCTGGCGCTGAGTGGCGACACGGGGGCGAGTATGGGACCGCATCTGCATCTTGAGATCCATGAGACCGATACTTGGACCATACTTGATCCACTTGATTTCTTGCCTGACCTCTTGGAAGATAGTGTCGCTCCTAAGGCACACAGCATCATGGCTTACCCTATCAAAGGTGAGGGAAGATTCTGTGGGCAGGATGAGCAGATGCGTTTTGATTTCATGGGATATGCCATCGTCGATTCTCTCACTGCATGGGGAAAAGTGGGTTTCGGTTTATATGCTGAAGATTTCATGCAAGGTTCCGATAACCGATATGGTATTCGGAAAACCCAACTGCTTGTTGATGGAAAAGAAGTCTTTTCGAGCGATGTGAACCGCATCGCTGTAAAGGAGAATATGATGGTCAATGTCTGGGGGGATTACGATTATTATGCCAATAATCATCTGTGGTTCCTGAGATCTTATCTGTTACCTGGCAATCAATTGTCTTTTCTGAAGACTGACGCCAACAAAGGGATAGTGGATTTTAATGAGGAGAGGGACTATGTGCTTACCTATGTGTTGAGTGATTTCTTTGGCAATACTTCCCGATACCAGTTTGTGGTCAGTGCGCGACATGATACCATCTCTCCTGTGCTTGAAGACGATTCGTTGACATTGGACCGCACGGTATCTCATACCATCCGCCATGAAGGTATGCAACTTGACATTCCGGCGGGTTCATTGCTGCAACAGACTAAGGTGTCCGCTTCTTCCCGACGGATGAAAGCTTGGTCGCCAGAATATCAGTTGGCCAATAAGTCGATCCCTCTCTACAAAAAAGCACATCTTCGCTTGCAACTCAACAAGGTTGCTCCTGACAATTTGAAACTCTATATTTCTGCGCGCAGAAGAACCCAAACAGATGAATTGGATCCGGAAAAGGGACAGCAATTATTTGTGGATGCCCAATTCAATGAGGGATGGGTGGAAGGCGATATTGCAGATTTGGGGCACGTTTTCACCATCGAATATGACGATCAACCTCCACGTATCATTCCCATCCATGGAAAAGGTCAGTCTCCTTTGTTGTTGTTTGACTTAAAAGATGACCAGACGGGTATCTCGTCCTTTGAGGGGTATGTAGATGATCGTTTCGTCCTGTTTGATCATGTGAAAAAGTCTTCGCGTATCATCTGCGATTTGCGCAATACCCCCATTCATCCCACGGGCAAAGATCGTCATGTCAGGTTGAAAGCCCGCGACTTTCTCGGAAATGAAAGTATATACGATACGACCATCAATTACTAATTACTAATACTGTTATGAGAAAAATACTTGCTTTCTTCTTTCTATGCGGCGCGATGTATGCCAATGCCTGCACCAATTTTATTGTTGCAAAAGGTGCCAGTACGGATGGCTCCGTCTTTTGTTCTTACAATGCCGATGACTATGGTATGTTTCAGTCATTATGCCATTATCCTGCTGCCAAACATGCCAAAGGCGAGATGCGGAAGATTTATGACTGGGACACCAATCAGTATCATGGCGAAATTCCTGAGGCGCCCGAGACTTATAATGTGATCGGAAATATCAATGAATATCAGGTGACCATTGGTGAGACTACTTATGGGGGACGTGAGGAAATGGTGGATTCAACGGGTATCCTTGATTATGGATCGCTTATTTACATTGCTCTTCAGCGCTCCAAGACAGCCCGTGAGGCCATACAGGTGATGACATCGTTAGTAGAGACCTATGGATATAACTCCGAAGGTGAGACTTTTTCTATTTGCGATCCCAATGAGGCTTGGATCATGGAGATGATGGGGAAGGGGCCAGGCAGTAAAGGAGCTGTATGGGTGGCTATCCGTATTCCTGATAATGCCATCTGCGCTCATGCCAATCAGAGCCGTATCACCACATTCAATATGAAAGACAAGAAAAATGTCCTGTATGCAAAGGATGTGGTGAAATATGCTCGTGAGAAGGGATGGTTTAAGGGTAAAGATGCGGAATTCAGTTGGAATGAGGCGTATGCCAAGCCCGACTTTTCTGGCAGACGTTATTGTGAAGCTCGTGTGTGGAGCTTCTTCAATCATTTCAGCAAAGACATGAATCGCTATCTGAAATATGCCATGGGTAAAGAACCATATACGGAGGCTATGCCATTGTGGATCGTACCTGATCACAAGGTGAGTTTGCAGGAGGTTGAGGCATGTATGCGCGATCATTATGAAGGTACACCTTTCGCGCTTGATGGTGATATTGGTGGTGGTATTTGGGAAATGCCGTATAGGCCCACACCATTATCATGGGAGATTGATGGTAAAAAATACTTTAATGAGCGTCCCACGTCTACTCAGCAGACGGGATTTTCCTACGTCTCGCAGTTGCGCTCATGGCTGCCTCGTGAGATAGGAGGTATCATTTGGTGGGCAAATGATGATGGCAATATGGCTGCTTATACACCTGTTTATTGCAGTATGACAGAAAGGCCTTTATGTTACCACACACCAGGTGCGGATGAGGTGACTTTCTCTGAGAAAAATGCATTTTGGGTATGTAATTGGGTGTCTAATATGGTCTACCCCAGGTATTCTTTATTGTTCCCGTCATTGCAACAAGTGCGTGATTCTTTGGAAAAATCATATTTCTCAGCCCAGAAAAGTGTTGAGGAAACAGCGCTGGCTCTCTATGATGAAAATCCTCACATGGCAATCGCTTACCTGAATGATTATAGTGTGGAAAAAGCACAACAGATGTTAGACAGATGGAATGTCTTGGCTCGATATCTGATTGTCAAATTCAATGACATGATTATCCATCCGGAAAGTGACGGTAAGTTTACCAGAGATCAATATGGGCTGGCTACCAGACCGAAGCGTCCGGGATATCCTGAAAAATTCAAGAGGGCACTTGTCCAACAGACTGGTGCGAAATACGAATGCCCGGAATAACTGGCGGCTTCATTGAAAACCGGAAAAGAAAGATTTGAATCATGCAGGGATTTACTGACCGTTTGGTGACCCTGCATGATTCAATTCATATTGCGTAGGGCTGACAGCAATTGCTCGTTCTCGTTTTTTGTACCTATCGTTATACGTAGGCAATTGCCGCAAAGGGATACTTTGTGCCGGTTTCTCACGATAATCCCTTTTTCCACAAGATAATTGTAGATGCCACAGGCATCTGTCATCTTGGCCAAGAAAAAGTTGGCGTCTGTAGGATATACATGAAGACAGCAAGGCAACATTTTGAAGGCGGCCATCATCATGCTTCGTTCCTGCAACAACGTCTTGACCCATTTATCAACTTCAAAAGGAGCACTGAGTATTTCTGCCGCCTTTTCTTGGGTGAGTTGGTTGATATTATATGGATACTTCACTTTGTTGAAAATCTGGATGATTTCCTTATCGGCAAAGGCCATTCCAAGACGGATGGCAGCGCATCCCCATGCCTTACTCATCGTATTCAGAACAATCAGATGGGGATAGTTGTTCAACTCATACCTGAAGGGTGTCTGACTGGAGAAGTCAGAGTAGGCTTCATCGATGACCACAATACCATCAAACGTGTTCAATACTTTCTCTATTTCATCTCTGTCAATAAGATTTCCTGATGGGTTGTTGGGGGAACAGATCCAGATCACTTTTGTGTAGCGATCACAGGATTCCAACATCTTTTTTGCCGACATCTGAAAATGATCATCGAGCATCACTGGGCGGTATTCCACATCATTGATATCTGCGCAGACATGATACATGCCATACGTTGGCTCAATGGCCACGACATTGTCTATCTGGGGGCGGGTAAAGCAACGGTATATCAAGTCGATGGCCTCATCGCTGCCGTTACCAAGAAAGATTTGCTCTTCCTTTACTCTTTTCCTCTTGGAAACCAGTTTCTTTAACTCTCGTTGAAGGGGATCTGGATAGCGGTTGAATGGATGGTTGTAGGGATTCTCGTTGGCATCGAGAAAAACATGTGCGGTATGTCCGCTATATTCATCACGGGCACTGCTATAGGGTGACAATTCCCAGATATTGGGCCTGACGAGATCTTTTAATGCTTTCATGACCTGTCGCTTTCTTTTCTTTTTAAATATTTGATCCTCAACGACATGGCATTCTTATGGGCCTTTAGTTCCTCATTTTCTGCCATCACCTCAACTGCCCGTCCAATCTGATGAATACCTTCTGGGGTGAGGTGTTGGAATGTGATCTTTCGGCAATAGCTGTCGAGATTCACACCATTATAGGCCAATGCATATCCATGAGTGGGAAGGGTGTGATTGGTGCCACTCGCATAGTCTCCTGCACTCTCGCAGGCATAATTTCCGAGGAACACACTACCGGCGTTGATTACCTTCTCTGCCAGAATTTCATAATCTGCAGTGCAGATAATCAGATGTTCTGGGGCATATACATTACTTAAGTTGATTGCCTCAAAAGTATCGTTGACGAGTACAATCATACTGTTGTTGAGGGCTTGTTCCGCTATTTCGCGTCTTGGCAATAGCCGTATTTGCCGCTCTATTTCACGACCCACAGATTGGATGATCTTTTCTGATGTGGTGATCAGCACGACCTGTGAGTCAATGCCATGTTCGGCCTGTGACAATAAGTCGGCGGCCACGAAGTCTGGATGGCTGGTCTCATCTGCAATAATGCAGACTTCTGATGGACCTGCTGGCATATCTATCGCCACATCATGTAATGACACCTGTTGCTTGGCTGCCATCACATACTGGTTTCCTGGACCAAATATCTTATATACTTTAGGTATGCTTTCTGTTCCATAAGCCATGCCGCCGATAGCTTGAACACCGCCAACTTTGAAAATCTGACTGACACCTGCTATTCGGGCAGCGACAAGTATCGCCGGATGCACCTTGCCTTCTCTGTTGGGAGGGGTGCAGAGGATGACTTCCTCACAACCTGCAATCTTGGCTGGAGTGGCAAGCATGAGCACCGTACTGAAAAGCGGTGCCGTACCACCTGGGATATAGAGTCCTACCCGTTCGATGGCAACGCTCTTCTGCCAACAGGTGACGCCTGGTTGTGTCTCCGTTTTAGCTCCTTCGAAAACTTGCTGGGAATGAAAACGGTAAATGTTGCGATGTGCCAATTCCAATGACGCTCTCAACTCTTGATCGACAAGAGTCTCTGCTTCTTTCATCTCTTGTTCTGTCACACGGAGTGCTCCTAGAGTGACGTGGTCGAACTTCTCCTCATAACGGCGGATGGCGTCATCACCATGTTGACGGACATCGTCGAGCACACCATTCACGATGTCTGTCAACTTTGCTGTGTCTAGTTGTGGGCGAAGGGTGATTTCTCCCCATGTGTGCTTGGATGGATATCTGATGACTCTCATTTCTTATAAAATCATTTTCTCAATAGGGGTGACAAGAATTCCTTGGGCACCGATTTCTTTCAGCCGGCCGATGATTTCCCAAAATCTTCGTTGGTCAAGGACGGTATGTACACAGCACCATTCATTGTCGGCCAAGGGGATGATCGTGGGACTCTTCAAACCTGGTAATACGTCTATGATTTCCTCCAGACGGGCGCGGGGCACATTCATACGGACATATTTCTTGTCTTCTGCCTGACGAACTGCACTGATTCGGAAAAGTAATTCCTGCAGCGTTGCCCGTTTTTCTACATCCATTCCTTTGTGGGCGATCAATAGTGCCTCGCTCTGCATCACGATCTCCACTTCTCGCAGGTTATTGCTCACCAAGGTGGACCCGCTGCTCACAATGTCGAAGATACCGTCTGCCAGACCGATGCCCGGAGAGATCTCCACACTGCCAGTGATGACATGTATTTCAATATGGATGCCTTTACTCTCCATAAAACGACGGAGAATATGGGGATAGGAAGTGGCTATCTTTTTGCCTTCAAACCATTCGAGCCCTGTGTAGGAAACGTCTTTGGGTATCGCAAGCGAAAGACGGCACTTGCTGAATCCTAACCTGTCGACAATTTCTGCATCCTCGCCTCGTTCTTCAAATTCATTCTCTCCTACAACGCCGATGTCCGCTACTCCTGTGGAAACACTCTGGGGAATATCATCGTCTCGCAGGAACAGCACTTCTATGGGGAAGTTGGTGGATTGAACAAGTAAGGTGCGACGGCTACTACTAATTTTTATGTCGGCCTCTGACAACAGATGGATGGTGTCTTCATAAAGACGGCCTTTTGACTGTACTGCAATTCTTAACATTTATGTCATTTTTCTAAAATTCGTTGCAAAATTATCAATTTTTACCTATAATTCCAAAAAAAGCATTACATTTGCAACTAAATAAAGAACTCAGATCAGCATTGTGCGTATTTTATACCTTTTTTTTGCAATAATATTATGCGTTGCATGTAATCAGAAAGAAGATAACGATCAGGCAACGTTGACTCCATGGCGAATTGTGGATGAATCTGACAATGACACGATGGAGCATTATTCTTTGGAGGAGATCTTAGATAGCAAAGAATTGATTGTCCTCACCGTCACAGGTGAGAATACCTATTATACTTTTGAAAAGGCAGAACTTGGAGTGCAATATCTGTTGTGTACCCAACTGGCCCATCATTTAGGCGTTGGTTTGCGCGTGGAGGTTTGCTCTGATACTTTACAGTTGGTGCAGAAAATCCGTCATAACGAAGGCGACTTGATTATTACACCTATCAAGACAACTATTGGCGGATCGGACAGCCTGACTTATTGTGGACCTGATGTGGATGGTGCTCGCTGGGCTGTCATGAACTACAACAAGGAGTTGGCGGAAGAGGTTGACAAATGGTATACACCTCAACTGCTCGAGGCTTCATGGGAACGTCAGCGGTCAATCTTAGCTTCTGGAGCGGTTAAGCGTCATGTCTATGATGTCGTGTTGGATAAGCGGCAAGGGGTGATTTCCAAATGGGATGCCTTGTTTAAGAAATACGCCCCATTGGCGAGCATTGATTGGCGTCTGATGGCTGCTCTGTGTTATCAGGAATCGTGTTTTGATCCGATGGCTACATCATGGGCTGGTGCGTGCGGACTCATGCAAATAATGCCCACCACTGCGGCAAATATTGGTTTGACTGTAGACAAACTATATGATCCGGAGTCGAATGTCGCTGCATCTGCCCAACTGATAAATCAATTGATCACTCTTTTCCGGGATGTACCTGACGAGAGTGAAAGACTGAAATTCGTTTTGGCCAGTTATAATGGTGGCCCTGGCCATGTGCGGGATGCTATGTCTTTGGCGGAGAAATATGGTGAAGACGGGTATGTTTGGGATGTGGTGGCAGATTATATTCTTAAATTAAGTCAGCCTGCTTATTATCGTGATCCTGTCGTCAAATGTGGATATATGCGTGGTACCGAAACTCATGATTACGTGTATAGTGTGAAAGAACGGTATGAGGAATATACTGGAGTAGCGATGGGTGAGGGGAGTTTTGGCACTTCTTCATCCGGAGAGTACAATGGGGTGAGCACCAAACCGACACGAAGAGAATCTTCTGAAAACAAATACCAGATATAAAGTCCAGTTTTCTTGATCTTTCATCCCTCATCTCTCATCTTTCATTCTTCATCCCTCATCTTTCATTCTTCATCTTTCATTTAATTGTGGTTTTATATAATTTTGAGTTGAATTTTTATATCATTTCCAGCCGCAGGCTGCTCCTTACCCGCACGCTTCGCGTGCTCGAAACAGAAGTCGGCTACGCCGAGAAATTATTCAAAAATTAGTTTCAAAAATTATTCAAAAATTCAGCCTTTGGCTGCATCTGTTACATCTTGCTGTAATATCACATCATGCCGCATGCATGAAACGTTTATCATTGATTTTTATATAATTTTGAATTGAATTTTTATATCATTTCCAGTCGCAGGCTGCTCCTTACCCGCACGCTTCGCGTGCTCGATACAAAAAAAGGCTAGTTGAAGGATATAGCTGCACAGCGCATCCTTTCAATCAGCCCTTTAGTATATGCTCGTAAGAGTATTAATGGTGTTCTGCTACAATAGCAAAGTATTCCAGATCATCACTTCCGTCATTGTAGAAAGCATGTCCATGACCCATGGGACAATAATGCACATCTCCTGCGGTACACTTTTCTACTTGGTTGTCATATTCAAAATGACCTTCTCCCTTTAAGATAAAAATGATCTCTGAATTCATCTCATGAGTGTGAAAGCCGATATTTGCTCCTGGCTTGAGTCGGCTCATCATGATTTTATTCTTGTCATCTACAAAATTGCGTGTGTGCAATTCTCCGTTTCCTCCCTTGAATTTGAGCTCTACTTGCTCTTTAATTTCATGATAATTGATAATCATATTTTTGGAAATATTAAGGTTGTTAAATGATACTTTCTTCTTATTTGCTGGCTGTCGTCTTCTGAGAGGGCGCACTACTGGATGCTACTGTCTTGTTGGCGGGCTTGGATGCCTGAGAACTGCTCGAAGCAGCTGGCTTGTTGGTGGGTTTAGACGCCTGAGCGCTGCTTGACGAGGCAGGTTTGCTGGCGGGTTTAGATGCTTGAGCGCTGCTCGATGAGGCAGGTTTGTTAGTAGGTTTCGATGCCTGAGCACTGCTCGACGAGGCAGACTTGTTAGTAGGTTTCGATGCCTGAGCGCTGTTTGATGAGGCAGGCTTGTTGGCGGGTTTGGATGCCTGGGCACTACTGGAAGCCGTAGTCTTGCTGGCAGGTTTCTGTGCCGATGAACTACTTCCAGATGACTGGTTAGAAGATTTATTCTGTGCCGTTTGTGGCTTGGATGAAGTGTTCGTTTTTTGAGAAGGTTTAGAGGAACTCGCTTGTTGAGACGGTTTGGAGGAATTGTTCGAGGAGGTAGATGACGCAGAGGATTTGCTGGCAGTCTCACTCGATGAAGGCGTATATTTGGTCATGTTCATCGAAGCGATTTTCTTCCCCTCCGTCAAACTGGAGTTGATTTTGAAGGACTCAGACGTAGAACGCCCGTCTTTATGTACGATGGTGCGTTTGGCGGTAAAATCGATCAGATACTCTTGATGATTATTGAGCTCCTTCTTGGTGATTTTATAGTCATGATTGAGTTTCCAGATGACATTGCTGACATCATCTTTATGCTGCTGATGCATCCAACTGCTCACCGTACCGCTATTGGCATTCTCCGTACCCATGAAGGAAGACAACTGAGTGTGGAGAGTCGCGTTGGTGCGTGCCTCATCATTGGCATTCACACCCAAAAAGAATTCTCTGAACAAGGATTTTGCCATGGCTTCATCCTCTGCTGAGGCTGCCAACATCTTTACAGTGACCTTATCCTTGGCTTCTTTGCTAAAAAGACCGGCAGTATGTTCTGCCAGATACTTCTCATATCCTTCTTTTGTGTTTGTCCTCACAGCTTCTTCCCAATCGAGTGAATCAATCATCGAGAGGATTCTTTGTTTTTGAGAAATCTGGGGATAGTTGGCTAATAATTGCGACAATTTGTTCTTATCTCTGAAAGTGATCGCTTCCATGAAGTCAATCTCTTCCTGAGTAATACTGCTCATTCTTTTCTTAATGGCCTCTTTGTGCTCATTGGTAGCATCTGTATAATTACGGAGAAAACGGTTCATTTCATTCACGTCACCACTTTTCATGGCGATGTTGAATGCTTGCGTTTCTCTGGTGAGTTTGCTTTCATTGTAAAAATAGAAGCAAACGGCTGCTATGAGGGCAGAGATGGCAAGAGAGACAACGACAGGAATGTATTTATATCTGCCAGTTGAGTCTTGGCTGTCATTTTCTTCCACATGCTCGGGCCGCTCAAGGTTTTCTCCATCGGTATCAATGTATACCATCTCATGGTCTTCCTCGTCCTTCTCCAGATCCTCGTCCTTTCCCTTTTCCTGTTCGTTGGTACGAGAGGTATTCTCCACATCTTCCTCATTGGATGATGCAGTAGAATCAGTGTCGGACTCATACGCATAGCGGGGTTCAGATTTTTCCTCCACTGGCTGTTCTGCGATGGTTGTTGGTTGTTCATCCTCTTCCAGAGATGAGAAGGAGTTTTGCTCGATGGCTTCTTCTTCAATAGGAGAAGCATCTGTTACATCCTGACCATTCTCAGTGTTGGCTGCATCCGTCTTGTTTTCGCTGTTGATGACAGGTTGGGGCTCATTGGGTTCTGCTGTGGCTTGCGGTTTGTTTTCACCCTCTGGTTCGTCATCAGTGATAGCAATCCTTTCCTTGCCGATTGTCTGGAAAGGGGTATAGCAGTGAGGGCAGAAACCGTCGTCTTTGAAAAATACCTCACCACAATGTGCGCATTTAGCTACTTTGCCGGCTATCTCTACTCCACAACTGGGGCAGATTGTAGCTTTTTCGCTTATTTGGTGTCCGCATTCCGGACATTTAATAATTGCCATTTTCTCTCCTCTCTTTTTTATTTCAACACATCATGTGTCACCATCGTCTAAATCTTAATTCTCGTAAACTGTGTTGGCCCATTAGTCGGCTCTTATCCACATAACCGTTGACGCCATTGATGCGTCCTTTACCGGTATATTGCCAGATAATATAGTCATGGTCATCGTCCAGTTGAGGTTCATTTTCAGAATACTGGGCGATCATGAGTTTATAGTCATCTACTTTTCCTGCAAGATATCTGTTGTAAAAATTGCGTCCTGAATAAAGTAATGGTTTCTGATGATAGGCCTCTTCCACCAGCCGGAGAAATTTCATGAGCGAATCGCAAAATTCGTAAGTGGTCATCGATGAGGGTTTTTTCTCAATGTCAATCATGGGGATAAGATCCTGGTCACCTGGTCGACATTGGCTCATAAAATTATGCAACTGCAATTGTTGGGGAACATTGGCATGATAGAAATGATAGGAACCCACTTTCAGACCATATCGATGAGCGAGTTCTATATTTCTCTTATAGGTCTGGTCTTGAGTCTCCTTGCCTTCTGTTGCCTTAAAATAGACATAGGCCATGTGGCTGTTGTCTCCCAACGTTTCCCACCATACGTCACCTTGATAGTGACTCATGTCCAACCCATGGATATGATTACACGTATCCTCACATTGGATACTATACGTTTGGGCATAGCACAATTGAGCCGTAAAGAAACCGACTAAAGCAAATAAAAAAGTTTTCATTTCCAATATTCTATCAGAATGCAAAGATAATGAAAAAAAAGTTTTATTAAGATTTTAAAACCAACTATTTATGGGCGAATGCTTTTTTTTATATTTTTTTTGCTATTTCAAAAACTACAACTCGTTATTCTGTCCTCATTTTCAAATTAACAACTCGTTATTCTGTTCTTATATAGTCATTATGCATGGGTTCCGCTTCTCTTCACCGCCATCCTATGTTCCAACGCGAAGTGGTTATCACCACAAGCCTATGGTCTTTCTTCGAAGGGATTCCGCTACGCTTTGACGCATATATCGATTATAAAGAAAATGGAAAAGGAAAGAACAAAGAATGTTTTACATTACTACAAAAAGCATTTCAACGGCAGACCTCAATAGTCTGCCGTTGAAAATTGTATGGAAAGAAAATTCGGAGAAGCTGGGCTGAAGAAACTACCTTCAAATCACTCTGTCACCACATTTGACTGTTGGATATTCTTGCAGTTGTAGAATTCTGATTTGTTCTTGGCGCTGATGTGAATGTTTTTCAGATTGATGTTGACGATGGGCTTTTCGGGTAAGCCATTAAAATACAGTGCCCTATTGGCATTGCGGCAGACGACATCCTCAATATAGATGTCGCGGAATTCCGGGGTGGTCTCATCCACTGGCTGCATATCTGTGTTGTTAGCTTTTTCGCCGCTTTCCATCACTTCTACCACGGAGCGTCCTCCGTAATACAGATTGAAGGTGATGGCATCGGCCTGTATGTCAAACATCGAAATGTTCTTGATGTAGATATTGCTGACGACACCGCCACGTCCGCGGCAACTCTTGAATCTCAGACCAACGTCTGTTCCCAAGAACTGACAGTTCTGCACCAGGATGTTTTTGACACCACCGCTCATCTCACTTCCTACCACAAAACCGCCGTGGCCCTGGAATACGGTACATCCGTCGACAACCACATTCTGACAGGGTTTGCCCCGTTTGCGACCGTCAGCGTCCTTACCGCTCTTGATGCAGATACCATCATCGCCGGCATCAAAGGTGCTGTTGACGATCAGTGCGTTTTTGCATGACTCCAGATCCAGACCATCACCATTCTGTGCGTAGGCAGGATTACGGGCGAGCACATTGTCGATGATGATATTCTCACACATCAACGGGTGGATGTTCCAGGCGGGAGAGTTCTGGAAGATGACATCCTGCAGGAGAACATTCTTGCAGTTCACCAGACTGACGAGCACGGGACGGAGAAAACGACGGATACTTTTCCATTCAGCATCTGTTCGCATTCCGGTCGGCACATTCATATTGGACAGCGAGTCGCCTTTCAAATATCCTTCTGAGGGATACCAGAGGTCTTCTCGCTTGAGTACACCACCCTGTGAGGTGATGTTTTTCCATTGGGTGGCAGTGACCTTGCTGCGCTTCAATGGTCTCCAGCAAATGCCGTTGCCATCAATGGCACCATGGCCGGTGACGGCGATATTGACGGCACCGTTGGCGGAGAGGGGGGATTGGCATCGCCGCGTATCAAGACCTTCAAAGGATGTCTTGATGATCGGATACAGGTTCTCGTCTCCTGAGAACAGGATGACAGCGCCCTTCTCCAGATGAAGATTGACATTGCTTTTCAACACAATAGGGCCTGTGAACCACACACCTTGCGGGACAATCAGTTTGCCGCCGCCCTTGGCACTCAACCCGTCAATGGCCTTTTTGAAGGCTTCGGTACAGAGAGAGGAACCATCTCCCTTGGCGCCATAGTCTTTGAGATTGACGGTTCGGTTAGGGAAGACAGGGGCCTTCACCTCTGGCATGCTGAAGGGCAGGTTGGTGGTGTATTTCCGGTACGGATTCGTTTGTGCGTTCATGGTCATACTGATGAGAACCATGAAAAGGATTGTTTTTAATTTGTTCATAATGGATCGTATTTAAGTATTTGATGATATAGGGTCGGTAGTGGACGGAAAAGGCATTTATTCTTCGATCTCTGAGAGACCTTTTAAGAAACCGCGATAGATGGTGGAGTAAGACTCACGTGGGGCGTAACGGCGAAAATGAAGCGACTGGCGGATGGAGCGCATCGCTTTCAGTGGACTGCTGACAATAAAGCCACTCTTGCTTTCCTGAAAATGCCAGCCGTCGGAATGGGTGGAAGAGATGCCATAGACAGCCTTCATCATCTCCTGCATGGCATCTTTCTCGACTTTGCTCACAAAGGGGATCTCTTCCTTCGTGAATCCGAAAGAGTTGATCAGAAGACTTCCCTGCAGGTTGGCGATGCGTGACATTCTGGTTTGGGATAACCAATTATCCAACTTCACAAAATCCACCTTGTTGCCTTCTTGTCTGAGAAGACGGCCCATATCAATAATGCCTCTAAGATAGCTATATCCGTTCATCATATGCTCCACATTGACAATGATGATCGACATCAACATCATGGTCTCGTATGATTTTTCGGCATCTGCATATTCTTTGCTGACAATTTGTGATAACTTCTCATCGAGGGTCTTGCTCTTCAAATGGATTTTTCCAAAATCATAGAGATCGCCAAATCCTTTCTGAGGAGTGTTTTTCAGATGTTCTCTGATCACATTGATCTGTTCTCCTGGAATATTGATACTGTCATCTTTGTAGTATTTCTCCACGCCTAAGGCAAACAGCGGGGTCAGTGAGTGGTGCTCTGCCAAATTGACGGTCTTTGCCCACTTGTAGGGGGACATGATACCGATCGGTTTGCCCTCGTCAAAAGCGCCACGACGGAGTATTCGGAGAAAATTGGTCGTCTGAATGTCAAACTTTCGCATCATTTTCTTTGATTATGAAAATTTCTTGGGATATCTGAATAGGATAGACATAAACGCTACCACACCCAATGTGATGGGATAATATAAGAATGGAATGATTTCCACAGGATTCACTTTGGCTAATCCTGCTGCAATCAGCACTTGTGCACCATAAGGCAACAGACCTTGCACACAACAGGAGAAAGTGTCGAGAATGCTGGCGCATTTTCTGTTGTCAAGCCCAAAACGGTCACCAATCGTTTTAGACAATTCTCCCACCGTAAGGATTGCTACGGTGTTGTTGGCGGTGAACGCGTTCACGATACTCACCAAGGCTGCGATGGTCAATTCCGCACCTCGTTTTCCATTCACATGGGCGGTCATCTTGCTGATCACAAAATCAATTCCGCCATTGGTCCTGATAATCTCCAACAAACCTCCTGCCATCATGGTGATGATGATCAGTTCACCCATGTTCGTGATTCCTGTACCCATGGCACCAAACCAGCCTAATAAAGTGTATGCGCCGGTTAAGATTCCTATGATACCGGTCAGCAGGATACCTAAGGTCAGTACGGCCATCACGTTGAGTCCCATGATGGCGACCAACAATACAACGATATAGGGAATGATTTTCACATAATCGACCGGTGGGTGGCTCGTCGGTGAATGGACAGTAGACCCCATGAAAATATATACTATCAGGATGAGCAAGGCTGCGGGAAACACGATATACAGGTTGACCCTGAATTTGTCACTCAGTCTGCAGCGCTGGGTCGTCGTGGCTACGATGGTGGTATCGGATATGAATGACAGGTTGTCTCCGAAAAATGATCCGCCCACCACGACAGCGGTCAACAGGGGTACACTGGCTCCCGTTGATGCCGCTAAGCCTGCGGCTATGGGCGTCAGGGCAACGATGGTGCCGACACTTGTACCGATGGAAAGTGAGATAAAACATGCTGCGACAAACAAACCAGCCAAGATCATGTTGCCGGGCAACAAGGAAAGGGTCAAGTTGACAGTAGCGTCAATGCTTCCCATGACTTTTGCGGCATTGGCAAAAGCGCCTGCCATGACAAAGATCCAGAGCATCAGGAGGAGATTGCCTGTTCCTGCGCCACGACTGAAGTGTTCTATCCGCTTAGCGAGCGGCTGACCTCCAGAAATAGCTATGGCATAGATGCTGGCGATCATAAATGCCACTGTCAAAGGCACTTTGTCAAAGCCTGCCACTAAAGAGAACCCTAAGTAGATGGTCACAAACACCAACAAAGGGCTTAGAGAAAACAATCCTTTTTTGTTGCTCATCCTGTTGCTCTTTATGCTTCTAATCTGTTTAACTTGTCTTGGATAGGTTTGAATGCTGCAGAATGGCCTTCTTCTAATGATAAATGTGGGAGGAGAATGACTCCTCCCACAAACATATTATAATTTATAATGTCACTCCATTCTTGAAGATGGATATCTCGCGGTAACCGTTCTCTTCATTTCTCGTGTGCTCACCATTAGCGACTGCAATAATCTTGTCAACAAATTCACCAAGAAGTTGCTTCATGGAAGTGCCTTCCACCAGTTTGCCTGCATTGAAGTCTATCCAATTTGGCTTGCGTTGGAAAAGATTACTGTTGGTGGATATTTTCATCGTCGGGATGAAGGTGCCGAATGGCGTGCCTCTTCCTGTGGTGAAAAGCACAATCTGACAACCGGCTGATGCCAAGGCGGTGGAGGCGACAAGGTCATTGCCGGGTGCGGACAATAGATTCAGGCCGTGGGTCTTGATGCGGTCGCCATAGGCCAAAACACCACTGACGGGGGCGCGTCCGCATTTCTGTGTACAGCCAAGTGCTTTGTCCTCAAGGGTGGAAATGCCGCCGGCTTTGTTGCCCGGTGAGGGATTTTCTCCGACGGGTTCTCCATGACTTAAGAAGTAGTCTTTGAAGTCATTGACCAGCGACACGGTCTTCTCAAAGAGTTCTGGGGTCTCGCAGCGGTTCATCAATATCGTTTCCGCACCAAACATCTCTGGTACCTCTGTCAAAATAGAGGTGCCGCCCTGGGCGACCAGATAGTCGGAGAACTCTCCGACCAGCGGATTGGCGGTGATGCCGCTAAAACCGTCGCTGCCACCACATTTCAATCCTACACGGAGATGGCTTAGGTCGCATGTCTCACGCTTGTCAGCGGATGCCAGTGCATACAGCTCACGCAAAATGGCCATGCCGGCTTCCACTTCATCACCGTCAACTTTCTGGGTGACGAGCAGACGGATACGGCTGGTATCATAATCGCCAAGCGTCTTCATGAAATCATCGGGCTGATTGTTCTCACAGCCTAATCCCAGCACGAGAACACCTCCGGCATTCGGGTGCAATACGATGTCGCGCAAGACCTTGCGTGTATTCTCATGGTCTTCGCTCAGCTGTGAACAGCCATAGTTGTGATGCCATGCATGGATAGCATCGATACCTTCACAATGTGTTTCTTGTTCCAACTTGGAAGCCAGCCTTTCAGCAATGCCGTTGACACATCCCACTGTAGGTACTATCCATATCTCATTACGGATACCTACTTCACCGTTTTTCCTCACATAACCGTTGAAAGTGCGGTTTTCTTTCTTGATGCTAAGTTGTTCGTTCACAGGATGATATTCATAACTCAACGTACCTGCCAGATTGGTCTTCAAGTTGTTTTCATTAATCCATTCTCCTGCCTTCAGATCATCAATGGCATGCCCGATAGGATATCCATATTTGATGATGTCTGTTCCTTTGGGTGTGTCCTTGATGAGGATTTTGTGTCCCATCGGGATGTCTTGTCTGACGGTGATTTCCTGATCATCGACGATAATTGTTTCTCCTTTCGCAAAAGCTCTCAGGCATACGACCACAGAGTCTGCGACATTGATTTTAATAAATGAAGCTTGATTCATGTTAGTTGATGTTTTTTATATCATAGTTCGTTGATAGAAGTCTACATTTTCTTTATTGAGTATTTCGATGGGCATATAGTTGACGGGTTTCACTTTTTTCTTGAGCACAATAGCCATGAACAATGCTTCCACGCAATAATAGCCCTGCATATAGGCATGTTGGGCGATCAGGAATGAGATACTTCCTTCGCGCAGGCAGTTTGCATTCTTCTTGACCATGTCATATCCCATGATTTGTATGTTGCGCCTATTGGTGCGCAACAGGAATTCGCCAACTATATGAGCTTTAGAACAGAAGGTGATACAATGGTGGGTGTTGGGGTGGTGGGTGAAATAGTCCTCCAGGATGTCATCGTAAGTAGCCTTTTCCTCTTCCAATGGCAAGTTGACATCTTCGATTCTCACATTGGGGAAATGGTCGTGCATATAGTGTCTGAACCCTACTTCGCGGTTGTCTTGCTGCTTGCTGGCCACTCTGCCGTCCTTCATCTGCTTCATCACCATAATTTCTGTCTCACCTGATGCGATCAGCATGAGCATCTTCGCTGCAAAATAGCCACTGCAGAATGAGTCTTGTCCATAGAACGACAAGGGCTTCAGATCAGGCATGTATGAATCGAGCATGACAAACGGTATGTTGAGCTCATGCAATTTATCTGTAAACGGACGCGTCATGTCCAGATGGCTTGGGACGATGATCACACCATCTGGATTCTGTGACAGACACTCATCACATGCTTTTTTAAAAGTGTTGTCATGAAAGCGCTTGTAGTAAATCATTTTGATGTAAACATGAAAATCACGTCTCACCTCACAGGCTTTCTCGGCACCTTCTTCTATCTCTTCCCAATATGCCTCTGAAGCATGTTTGGGCATAATCAGACAAAATGTATAAGTACGGTTATAGGCCAATGCACTGGCATACATATTGGGCTGATAGTTCATCTCTTTCAGCGCTTTTTCTACCTTTTCTCTGGCACTGGCCGACACGTTGGGCCTGTTGTGGAGCACGCGGTCAACAGTGCCGACAGAAACCCCGGCACGTTCAGCCACATCTTTGATTCTTATCTTATCTGTCATGGAAATTTAAACGTTCCTTTTTTAAAATGCAAATATAGATAAAAAAGGGGAATTAATCGCCTGTAAAGATAAAAATCTTTCTAATGTCTACGCACGTCAGTTATTTTATATGATTTTTGAAATGAATTATTATATCATTTCCAGCCGCAGGCTGCTCTTTACTTACAATCCCATTCATACCAATCGTAACAGATGCCTCTTCCGCCAAATCCTTCTTTCTGGAAGATGAGCGCCTCGTTGAGTTCCTCACCATTGCCATCACTTGATTTCCCGAAATCAAAATATACACAATCACCCCATTCTTTCGCTAAAAGATGATCAAAGAGAAGGTCGAGAGCTCCATTCTTTTTCCCTTCGGGTGAGGCAGAGATATATTGTACATGTACAACTTTTTCCATTTGGTATAGAATAGTCCCAGCCAACATCTCCTGATGGTCGTAAACGCAATACAACCGGATATTTTGAGGAAAACGCTGCATGAGCAAAGCCATCTCTGCAGCGGTGTGCACAGGACTCGCTCCATATTTCTGATGGAGGTTGGCCGACAGGATCTTCCAAAAGATGTCGATGTCTTCGCCATAGCCTTCTCGTATGGACAGGCCATGGGAAAGGGCTTTTCTGATACCGGATTTTCTGGATTCTGCCAATCTCGGCTTGTGTGCCAACTCGATGGATGAGGAGATATGTCTGGCTATCAGGCGGGCACCGAATAAATGATGGATGATATAGATGTCTTCCTCAGCAGGATAACGGTGGTAAATCCATGGAATGGCTTTGTAAACAATTTTAGTCACTCCGATGCGGGTAAAATATCGGTTGATCTCAATAAAGATCTCACGCACAGGCACAACGGTCGCTTTGAGATCCATCATCAAACCACCATACGTTAGCCCTTGATGGCTGTAGACGATTTCTCCATCAATGTTGGCCGGAAAGATGGCAGTCAAACGGCTGTTTTTGTAGACCAATAAAGAGCAGTCTGTAAATCGGTCGGCATGGTAGTCCATGTAGTTGCGCAGAAAAAGAAACGTTCCGTTTTTCGATTGCAAAACGAAACGGTCCCATTCCGCTGACCTTGACGGGTCATATCTCACTATTTCATACATGCCAGCCATTTCAGATAATCCCCATAATCACGGATATAATCTTCCTCCTCAAAAAGGTGCGATGCCAGGACGAGACAAACTGCTCCAGATGAAAAATCTTCCAACGTCCGCCAGATACCTTTACCCACATACAACCCTTGATACGGGTGGTTCAGGTGGTATGTGCTGCGACTGGCGCCATCATCGAGAATGACGTCAAAAGAACCGCTGACAGCGATGATCACTTCCTCACAGGTCTTGTGAGCATGACCTCCACGGCATTCTCCTGATGGCACATCATATGTCCAGTATACCCGTTCTATATTGAAAGGTATCTGGCGTGACTGTTCTGCTACAGTGAGATTGCCTCGCGGGTCAATAATCTTTGGCAAGTTGATGAGTTGATAACGACCGGAAAAAGGCATAGAATGTTATCGGTTGTTATACATTTGTTCGTAGTACTTCTGGTAATCACCTGAAGTGACGTTGTCGAGCCAGTCCTGGTTGTCAAGATACCAGCGGACGGTGCGCTCGATGCCTTCCTCAAATTGGAGCGAGGGCTCCCAACCAAGTTCTCGCTGCAGTTTGGTGGAATCGATGGCATAACGCATGTCGTGGCCGGCCCTGTCGGTGACATAGGTGATCAGTTCCATGTCCTCGCCTTCTTTTCTCCCAAGCAACCTGTCGACGGTGTTGATCAGAACCTTGATGATATCGATGTTTTTCCATTCGTTGAAACCGCCGATGTTGTAGGTCTCGGCAATTTTT